>Ga0315336_1000160_pt1 | contig 281149 bp, 283 predicted proteins | sample ASW5metaG_FD_204512 | JGI IMG/M metagenome (GOLD analysis project Ga0315336, IMG submission 204512) | Ammonia-oxidizing marine archaeal communities from Monterey Bay, California, United States - ASW #5 | ecosystem: Environmental > Aquatic > Marine > Intertidal zone | place: USA: California... | reverse complement strand
AAGTTACGGCGGTCAATAGCGGCAGGGAAACGCCCGGACCCATCCCGAACCCGGAAGCTAAGCCTGCCAGCGCCGATGATACTACCCAACCCGGGTGGAAAAGTAGGACACCGCCGAACACAAATTAGGATCACCCCCCACAATTGCGTGGGGGGTGATTCTATTTGCGACAATTGATTTCGAATTCTCAATAGTCGCGTGATCGGGTAGAAAGGCATACGTGGCTCACGACGGAAACGGCGACTACCGCGGGCGCGGCCCTCGGCCTTCGCCGCCGCGCTCATCGGGTCCCAACCGGGCCCGCCGCGTCCAACCGCGGTTCCAGGCGCGCGAGACGCCGCGAGACGACGGCCCGCCCATTCCCGCCGACATCGAAGCCAAACAGCTGGCACCCGAAATCCGCGGCGAACTAACCACTTTGGATAAGAGCACCGCCGATACGGTCGCGCGACATCTCATCGCCGCCGGCCTGCTGCTCGACGAGGATCCCGAAACCGCACTGGCGCACGCACGCGCGGCACGCGCCCGCTCCGGTCGCATCGCCGCGGTTCGCGAAGCCGTCGGAATCGCCGCCTACCAATGTGGTGACTGGGCCCAGGCGTTGGCTGAACTGCGCGCGGCCCGCCGTATGGGCAGCAAGTCGGCCCTGCTCCCGCTCATCGCCGACTGTGAGCGCGGTGTCGGACGTCCAGAGAAGGCCATCGAACTGGCCCGCAGCCCCGAAGCCGCGGAACTCACCGGTGACGACGCCGATGAGATGCGCATCGTCGCCGCCGGCGCCCGTTCGGACCTTGGTCAACATGAACAGGCGATCGCCATCCTGTCTGCGCCGCAGCTGGATCGGACGCGAACCGGTCAGACCGCCGCGCGGCTCTTCTACGTGTACGCCGAGACGCTGCTGGCGCTCGGTCGAAACGAGGAAGCGCTGCAATGGTTCATCAGCGCGGCGGCCGCGGACATCGAGGGACTGACCGACGCCGAGGACCGGATCACGGAGCTGAGCTGACGTGAGCGCCCTTGTGCAGGACCATGACTGCCTGCTGCTTGACCTTGACGGCACGGTTTTCCGCGGGCACGAAGCCACCGAAGGCGCGGTCGAAACACTCTCGACCGTCAGCTCGCGCACGCTTTACGTCACCAACAATGCATCCCGCAGCCCGGCCGAGGTGGCCCAACACCTACAGGAACTGGGCTTCGCCGCAAAACCAGACGACGTCGTCACCAGTGCGCAGAGCGCGGCGAATCTGCTGGCGGCCCAATTGCCGCCCGGCTCAGCGGTTCTCATCGTCGGCACCGATGCGCTGTCCGACGAGGTGCGACGGGCCGGGCTCGAACCGGTGCGGCAGTTCTCCGACCGGCCGGTCGGCGTCGTCCAGGGTCATTCCCCGCAGACCGGCTGGTCCGACCTGGCCGAAGCGGCGTTGGCGATTCGCAACGGTGCACTCTGGGTCGCGGCGAATGTCGATCTGACATTGCCGTCGGAGCGAGGTCTGCTGCCCGGCAACGGCTCGATGGTCGCGGCCCTGCGGGCGGCGACCAACCAGGAGCCCCAGGTGGCGGGCAAGCCGCAGCCAACGCTGATGAACGACGCGTTGGCCCGCGGTACGTTCTCCGCGCCCCTGGTCGTGGGGGATCGCCTCGATACCGACATCGCCGGGGCCAAGGCGGCCGACCTGCCGAGTCTGATGGTCCTGACCGGTGTCAGCACGGCGGGGGACATGATCCGGGCGGGGGCCTCGGAGCGGCCCGACTACCTGGCGGCCGACCTGCGCTCGCTGTACGCCCGCGCCGACATCCTGCGCGTCGAACCGCATCCGGCGTGGCGCATCGACATCGACTCATCCGACGTGGTTGTCCATGCCACCGGGCAGGACCGCGGCGACGCGTTGTCTGTCGTCCGTGCGACTGCCAGCGCCGTCTGGGATGCGAACCTCGACGGCCGTCCCTTCACGATTTCGGCGGGGGACGACACCGCGCGACAGGCCCTGGAGCCATGGTCCGTGCTCACCCCCGCCGATCAGCTAGCGTGAACATCGACATGAGTACCGAACCGGACCAAATTCGCGCCCAGATCGCGGAGTTGCTGGCAGACCTGCCCGACCCCGCGCAGGAGGGTGTCGAGATCGCCGACTCCGAGATCGACGTCATCGCCGCGCGGCTCGAAGAGGCGCACGACCTACTGGTCCGAGCGCTCGAATCGGTCGAGAAGGGCTGACCCCTCGTGGCACGGCGGGCACGTGTTGACGCCGAGCTGGTGCGACGCGGCCTGGCCCGCTCCCGCCAGCAGGCAGCCGAGCTGATCGGCGCGGGGCGCGTCAGCATCGACGGCATGCCCGCCGCCAAGCCCGCCACCGCCATCGCGATCAGCGCCGCCCTCACGGTCGACGACTCCGGCGAACGCGCCTGGGTATCGCGCGGCGCCCACAAATTGATCGGCGCACTGGACACCTTCGAGATCGCCGTCGACGGCCGCCGGTGCCTGGACGCCGGCGCCTCCACCGGAGGGTTTACCGAAGTCTTGCTCGATCGCGGCGCCCGCGAGGTCGTCGGCGTCGACGTCGGCTACGGACAGCTGGCCTGGTCGCTGCGCAACGATCCACGCGTCATCGTCATGGAGCGCACCAACGTGCGCGAACTCACCGCCGACGCCATCGGTGGCCCAGTCGACCTGGTGGTCGCCGACCTGTCGTTCATCTCGCTGTCCACAGTGCTGCCGGCACTGACGTCGTGCGCCAAAGCCGACGCCGATATCGTTCCCATGGTGAAGCCGCAATTCGAGGTCGGCAAGGATCGCGTGGGCGCCGGCGGCGTCGTCGCAGATCCCCAATTGCGTGCCGAAGCGGTGCTCACCGTCGCCGGCCGCGCCGCCGCACTGCAGTGGCACACCGTCGCCGTCACCGCCAGCCCGCTGCCCGGTCCGTCCGGCAACGTCGAATACTTCTTGCGACTGCGAAAGCGGACCGACGATCCACTGCAGGGGGAGTCGCTCGAACAGGCGGTGCTTCAGGCCGTGGCCCAGGGCCCGCAATGAGTGCCGAACGCAACATCCTGCTGGTCGTGCACACCGGTCGCGACGAGGCCACCGACGTCGCGCGCCGCGTTCACAAAGTACTCGGCGACAACGGGATTCGATTGAGAGTGCTGTCTGCAGAGGCCGTGGACCGTGCACCGGAACACCTGTCGCCCGACGACGCGCAGGCCCTCGGATCCGGCATCGAGGTCGTCGACGCCGAAGAGGCGGTCGCCGAAGGCTGCGAACTGGTTCTCGTCCTCGGCGGCGACGGCAGTTTCCTGCGCGGGGCCGAACTGGCTCGCAACGTCGAAATCCCGGTTCTGGGTGTGAATCTGGGGCGCATCGGCTTTCTCGCCGAGGCTGAAGCCGAGAACATCGACTCCGTGCTCGACCACCTCATCAAGCGTGACTACCGCGTCGAGGAGCGGATGACGCTCGACGTCGTCGTGCGCGCCGAGGGCGAGATCATCGACCGCGGTTGGGCACTCAACGAAGCCAGCCTCGAGAAGGGGCCGCGCCTGGGCGTGCTCGGCGCCGTACTCGAAGTCGACGGACGTCCCGTGTCGGCGTTCGGCTGTGACGGTGTGCTCGTCGCGACGCCCACCGGATCGACGGCGTGGGCCTTCTCCGCGGGCGGGCCGATCGTGTGGCCCGATCTGGAGGCAATTCTGGTGGTGCCCAACAATGCTCACGCGTTGTTCGCCCGACCGATGGTCACCAGCCCCGACGCGTCCATCGCGATCGAGGTCGAGGCGACGGGCCACGACGCGTTGGTGTTCTGCGACGGCCGTCGAGAGATGGTGGTACCTGCGGGTGGCCGCCTGGAAGTGACCCGCTGTGGCACGCCGCTGAAATGGGTGCGGCTGGACAGCGCGCCCTTCACCGACCGCCTGGTGCGCAAGTTCCGATTGCCTGTCACAGGGTGGCGCGGGCAGTAGTGCTATCCGAGATACGCATCGAGTCGCTCGGCGCGATCAGCACCGCGACCGCCGAGTTCGGTCGCGGTCTCACCGTGCTCACCGGCGAGACGGGCACGGGCAAGACCATGGTGGTCACCAGTCTGCACCTGCTCGGCGGTGCGCGCGCCGATGCCACGCGCGTGCGGTCGGGTGCGCCCCGCGCCGTCGTCGAGGGCCGGTTCACGACAAGTGAACTGGGAGAAGACGTTACGGCACAGATTGACGAGATCCTCGATTCCTCGGGGGCCGAGCGCGACGACGACGGCAGCGTCATCGCTGCCCGCTCTGTCGCTCGTGACGGCCCGTCGCGGGCCTTCCTCGGCGGACGCAGCGTGCCCGCGAAATCGCTGGGAACCTTCACCACCGAATTGCTCACCTTGCACGGTCAGAACGACCAGCTGCGGCTGATGCGTCCCGACGAGCAACGCGGGGCACTGGACCGTTTCGTCGACATCGAGAAGCAGCTCAAGCGCTACCAGAAGCTCCGCGAAGAGTGGCTGGCCGCCCGCCGCGACCTCGTCGACCGCACGCAGCGGGCGCGCGAACTCGCCCAAGAAGCCGACCAGCTCAAGTTCGCCCTGAACGAGATTGACGGCGTTGCACCGCAACCCGGTGAGGACCATGGGCTCGTCGCCGATATCCAGCGGCTGTCGGAGCTGGACGCGGTACGGGAAGCGGCGCAGACCGCACGGGCGGCGCTGACCGGGGACGACGATCCGTCGCCCGAAAGCGTGTCCGCGTTCGGCGCTGCGGGACAGGCGAAGTCGGCACTGGAGGCGACTGAAGATACGACGCTGCGGGCGCTGGCCGCACAACTCGATGGTGCCCTTGCGGTGATCGGCGACGTGGCAAGCGAACTCGGCGATTATCTGGCGGAGCTGCCCAGTGACGCTAGTACCCTCGAGGCGAAGTTGCTGCGGCAGAGCGAGCTGCGCACGCTGACACGCAAGTACGCTGCCGACATCGACGGTGTGCTGCAGTGGGCGCAACAATCGCGGGACCGGCTGACGCAGCTCGACGTGTCCGAGGAAGCGCTCGCCGATCTGGAACGTCAGGTCCGCGCGCTGCACGATGAGGTCGTCGTCGCCGCCAACGACCTCACCAAGGCGCGGACCAAAGCGGCCAAGGGGCTGTCCAAGGCGGTGACCGCCGAACTGTCGGGGCTGGCGATGGCCGACGCCGAGTTCACGGTGTCGGTGGCGCCGCTGGCCGCACGCGTCGATGACACCGCACCACTGACCGTGTCCCCGGGTGTGATGGCTCACGCCGGCCAGCACGGCGTCGACGCCGTCGAGTTCGGCTTCGCCGCGCACCGCGGCATGGATGTGCTTCCGCTGAACAAGAGCGCGTCCGGCGGTGAGTTGTCGCGCGTCATGCTCGCGCTCGAGGTCGTGCTGGCCGCTTCGACCGAGGGCACGACGATGGTCTTCGACGAGGTCGACGCGGGAGTGGGCGGGCGCGCGGCGGTGCAGATCGGTCGTCGACTGTGCCGGTTGGCCAGAACGCACCAGGTCATCGTCGTCACTCACCTGCCCCAGGTGGCCGCCTACGCCGATGTGCACCTGATGGTGTCCAGCGGCGGAAAGGGCACGGCCAGCGGCGTGCACCGGTTGGACGACGACGACCGCGTGGCTGAACTCGCGCGGATGCTGGCGGGCCTTGGCGAATCCGACAGCGGCCGTGCGCATGCCCGTGAACTGCTGGAGGCGGCGCAGCAAGACCGGGGCGATAGCGCCTAGGAGTCAGTCTCCGAGAACGGTGTCGATCAATGCGCCGATGAACTCGGCATCGGCGACGTCATCCGTCATCAGTCGTCGGTAGAACACCGCGCCGGACAGCGCAGCGGAGGCGGCCTCCGCATCGACGCGTGCCGGAAACTGCCCATCGGTTACGCCGGCGGCGGCGATGGCGTCGGTCAGGCGATGGCGCCGCTGAGCCGAATAGCGGTGAAAGAACTCGCGAATGGCCGGTTCGTTTTCCGTCGCTTGAATCAGTGCCGGGATACACGCTGCCACCGGCGAGTCGTTGAGTGCGCGGACCAGATGGCTCAGCAGCAACTCGACGCGTTGCCGGGCCGTGCCGGCGACGAGTTCGCGGTCGGGATTCGGTTGCACGTTGAGGGTCTCCAGCGCATCGGCGATCAACGCGGCCTTGTCGGGCCAGTGCCGGTACAGCGTGCTGCGTCCGACGCCTGCTCGCGCAGCCACCGACTCCATCCGGAAGCCCGCGTATCCCGTCTCTGCGAACTCTTCGAGGGCAGCGCGGCATATCACCCGCCGCGAGTGGCCAACGCGGGGATCGGGCTGCGACTTTTGGGACATATGTGTATCATAAACGCTAGGAGGTGCACAGATGAACAAGATCAGCGTTCGCTACATCGTCGACGACGTCGATGCTGCGGTGGACTTCTACACATCCGTATTCCAGTTCGAGGTCGCGATGCGGCCGGCACCGGGGTTTGCGATGCTCAACCGCGGAGAGTTGCGGCTTCTCCTCAACTCGCCCGGCGCCGGCGGCGCCGGCCAGACGCTCGCCGACGGCAGTCGACCAGAACCGGGTGGCTGGAACCGATTTCAGCTTCAAGTCGACGATCTCGATGCGGCGGTCGCGGATATGCGAAAGGTCGGCGCGGACTTGAGGATCGATGTGATCGACGGCAGAGGCGGACGGCAGGCGCTCGTGCCGGACCCGGCGGGCAACCTTGTCGAGGTGTTTCAGCCCTATGCCTAATTGTGTTGCAGTTGTGACTGAAGTGAACTTCTGAGGCGCATGTTACGGCGCGCCTCCGACAGAGACGCGGCGGCTATCGACAGAATCGCCGCATGAAGATGTCAGCGCTGCTATCCCGCAATGCCAGCTCTCGCCCGGGCATCACCGGCACAGCCCGCGTCGACCGCGACATCGATCGACTGTTGAGACGCATCAACCCCGGGGACATCGTCGTCCTCGACGCCCTCGATCTGGACCGGATCACCGCGGACGCTCTCGTCGAGGCCGGCGTCACCGCGGTCGTCAACGCGTCACCGTCGATCTCCGGCCGGTACCCCAATCTCGGTCCCGAGGTGCTGGTCGCCAACGGTGTCACCCTGATCGACGACACCGGCGACGAGGTCTTCAAGAAGGTCAAGGACGGCGCGCGGGTGCGCCTGCACGAGGGCGGCGTCTACTCCGGTGACCGTCGCCTGATCCTCGGCGCCGAGCGCTCCGACCACGAAATCCATGAACTGATGCACGAGGCCAAGAGCGGACTGGTGGCACACCTGGAGGCCTTCGCGGGCAACACCATCGAGTTCATCCGCAGCGAGAGCCCGCTGCTGATCGACGGCATCGGCATCCCCGACATCGACGTCGACATGAACCGCCGCCACGTCGTCATCGTGGCCGAGGAGCCGAGTTCGGCTGCCGACCTGAAGGCCCTCAAGCCATTCATCAAGGAGTACCAACCGGTGCTGGTGGGCGTCGGCACCGGAGCCGACGTGCTGCGCAAGGCCGGCTACCGTCCGCAGCTCATCGTCGGTGACCCGGACCGGATCAGCGCCGACGCGCTGCGTTGCGGCGCGCAGGTCGTGCTGCCCGCCGACGCCGACGGGCACGCCGCGGGTCTGGAGCGGATTCAGGACCTCGGTGTCGGGGCAATGACGTTCCCGGCTGCCGGATCGGCCGCCGACCTCGCTCTGCTGCTGTGCGATCACCACGGCGCCTCGCTGATCGTGACCGCGGGCCACAGCGCAAGCATCGAAGAGTTCTTCGACCGGTCGCGCCAGCAGAGCAACCCGTCGACCTTCCTCACGCGCCTCAAGGTGGGGGAGAAGCTGGTCGACGCCAGGGCCGTCGCCACGCTGTATCGCAGCCGGGTCTCCGGTGGGGCCATCGCGTTGCTCGTGCTCGCCATGCTTGTCGCGGTGATCGTCGCGCTGTGGGTGTCGCGAGCGGATACAGCACTGGTCGATTGGGTCGTCGACTACTGGAACCGGTTCGCGCTCTGGGTTCAGGGCTGGGTCACTTAAAGGGGATGACATGATTTCCCTGCGCTCACATGCGATCTCACTCGCGGCGGTGTTCCTTGCGTTGGCCATCGGGGTCGCGCTGGGATCCGGCTTGCTCTCCGATACGGTCCTGTCGGGCCTGCGTGCGGACAAGGCCGAACTCCAGGACCAGATCAACACGCTCACCGATGACAAGAACGCCATCAACGAAAAGCTGAGCGCAGCAGGGGAATTTGATTCCCAAATGGCGCCACGGATCTTACGTGACTCGCTCAAGGGCAAGTCAGTGGTGATTTTCCGTACCCCGGATGCGGCACAGGACGACGTCGAGGGGCTGGCGCGCCTGGTGGCCGAGGCCGGCGGAACCATCGCCGGGACCGTGGGCCTGACACCCGAATTCGTCAACGCGAATTCGTCCGAGAAACTGCTGTCGGTGGTGAACTCGCCGATCGTGCCCGCGGGGAAACAGCTGAGCACCACGTCGGTCGATCAGGGCTCGCAGGCCGGTGATCTGCTGGGCATCAGCCTGCTGATCAACAGGGACCCGAAGGTGTCCGTCGTCGACGACATGCAGCGCGACACCGTGCTGGCGACGCTGCGCGACACCGGCTTCATCACCTACGGCACCGAGCGCATCGGCCCGGCCGACACCGCACTGATCGTGACGGGCGGTGCGCTGCCCGAGGACGCCGGGAACCAGGGCTCCACCGTCGCCAGGTTCGCCGCCGGGATGGCTCCGCACGGCTCCGGCACGGTGCTGGCCGGACGCGACGGGTCGGCCTCCGGTACCGCCGCGGTGGCCGTCGCGAGGTCAGATGCCTCGCTGGGCACCGCCGTCAGCACCGTCGACGACATCGATTCGGAGTCCGGCCGGATCACCTCCGTGCTGGCTCTCGGCGACCTGATAGCCGGCGGCAAGCCCGGTCAGTACGGCATCGGCCAGGGCGCCGCATCGGTAACCATCCCGCAATAACGACGGGCGGCGCGTCAGCGACGGCTTGTCGGCGTCGGTGTTAGGGTTGGGTTCCGTGGGTCGGCAGGCCCCAGCTATTCACAGCGAGCCCCTGCCGCGTTGTCACGGAGGTTGCTCTTGCCAGCACTACGCAAGCACCCGCAGGCCCCCACGAAGCACATGTTCGTCACCGGGGGTGTGGTTTCCTCCCTCGGAAAAGGTCTGACCGCATCCAGCCTCGGACAGTTGCTGACGGCGCGCGGCCTGCAGGTGACGATGCAGAAGCTGGACCCCTACCTCAACGTCGACCCCGGAACCATGAACCCGTTCCAGCACGGAGAGGTCTTCGTGACCGAGGACGGCGCCGAGACCGACCTCGACGTCGGCCACTACGAGCGGTTCCTCGATCGCAATCTGTACGGGTCGGCGAATGTCACGACGGGGCAAGTCTATTCATCGGTGATCGCCAAGGAGCGCCGCGGCGAGTACCTCGGTGACACCGTGCAGGTGATTCCCCACATCACCGACGAGATCAAGCGGCGCATCCTGGCGATGGCCGACCCGGATCCTGCCGGGCACCGTCCCGACGTGGTGATCACCGAGATCGGCGGCACCGTCGGCGACATCGAATCGCTGCCGTTTCTGGAGGCCGCGCGCCAGGTGCGCCACGAAGTCGGCCGCGAGAACTGCTTCTTTCTGCACTGCTCGCTGGTGCCGTTCATGGCGCCGTCCGGCGAGCTGAAGACCAAGCCGACGCAGCACTCGGTGGCCGCGCTGCGCAGCATCGGTATCAGCCCCGACGCGTTGATTCTGCGGTGCGACCGCGACGTGCCCGAACCGTTGAAGAACAAGATCGCGCTGATGTGCGACGTGGACATCGACGGTGTCATCTCCACGCCGGACGCCCCGTCGATATACGACATTCCCAAGGTGCTGCACCGCGAGGAACTGGACGCTTATGTGGTGCGCCGACTCAACCTGCCGTTCCGCGACGTCGACTGGACGCAGTGGAACGACTTGCTACACCGCGTGCACGAGCCGCGCGAGACGGTGCGAATCGCCTTGGTGGGCAAGTACATCGACCTGTCCGACGCCTACCTTTCGGTCGCCGAGGCGTTGCGCGCTGGCGGCTTCGCCCACCACGCCAAGGTGGAGATGCGGTGGGTCGCCTCCGACGATTGTGAATCCGACAGCGGTGCGGCCGCTGCACTCGGAGACGTCCACGGCATCCTGATTCCGGGCGGTTTCGGTATCCGCGGCATCGAGGGCAAGATCGGCGCCATCCGGTACGCGCGCAAACGGGGCCTGCCGGTCTTCGGGTTGTGCCTCGGCTTGCAGTGCATCGTCATCGAGGCGGCGCGCTCAGTGGGCATCACCGAGGCCAACTCGGCGGAGTTCGATCCGAAGACCCCCGACCCCGTCATCTCCACGATGGCCGACCAGCGCGACGCCGTTGCCGGCGAGGCCGACCTCGGCGGCACCATGCGCCTCGGTGCGTATCCGGCGGTACTTGAGCCGAATTCGATTGTGGCGCAGGCCTATGGTGCCCGCGAGGTGTCCGAACGGCATCGGCACCGGTACGAGGTCAACAACTCGTATCGTGACCGGATCGCCGAGAGCGGATTGCGGTTCAGCGGGACGTCGCCGGACGGTCACCTCGTCGAGTTCGTCGAGTACGGCGCCGACGTGCATCCGTTCATCGTCGGCACCCAGGCGCACCCGGAGCTGAAGAGCAGGCCGACGCGGCCGCATCCGCTGTTCGTCGCGTTCGTCGGCGCGGCGCTGGACTACAAGGCCGAGGAGCGACTTCCCGGGATGGAGATTCCGGAGCTCGCGAACGGCTCGGAGCACGCCGACGAGGTCGGACAACAGTTGCGCGACACCGAGTTGCAAAAAACGGAAGCCCGTGGCTGAACACGATTTCGAGACCACTGACTCCGAAATCCTTTACGTCGGCAGTATTTTCGCATTACGCGCCGATCAAGTGCGCATGCCAGGCGGCAACATCGCCAAGCGTGAAGTCGTCGAGCACTACGGGGCGGTCGGCATCGTCGCGCTTGACGACGAGAACAACGTCGCGATGGTCTACCAGTATCGGCACCCGATCGGCCGTCGGCTGTGGGAGCTGCCCGCGGGCCTGCTGGATCTCGGTGGCGAGGCGCCCCAACTGACCGCGGCGCGGGAGCTTGAGGAGGAGGCGGGCCTCGCCGCGTCGGATTGGCGTGTTCTTGCCGATCTCGTGTCGACGCCGGGCTTCACCGACGAGAGTGTGCGCGTCTATCTCGCGACCGGGCTGACCAATGTCGAACGGCCCGAGGCCCACGACGAGGAAGCCGATCTGCAGCTGAAGTGGTTTCCCCTGGTTGAGGCGGTGCGGATGGTGTTCGCCGGCGAGATCGTCAATTCTCTTGCGGTGGCGGGCATCCTGGCCGCAAACGCGATGCCGAACACGGGGGAGCTGCGCCCCGTCGACGCGCCGTGGATAGACCGGCCGCACCGGCTGGCGGAACGCAAGGCCGCGCAATGACGACCTTTCGCCCGGCCCTCGATGAACAGCTCCAGGGCTACCTCGACCACCTGACCATCGAGCGCGGCGTCGCCGCCAACACCCTGAGCTCCTACCGCCGAGATCTGCGGCGCTACTCCGAACACCTGACCCTGCGCGGCATCGACGACCTGGCGAAGGTGACCGAGTCTGACGTCAGCGACTTCTTGGTCGCGTTGCGCCGCGGCGATCCCGACGCTGGAACGGTTCCGCTGTCCGCGGTTTCGGCCGCCCGAGCGCTGATCGCGGTCCGCGGGCTGCACCGCTTCGCCGAGGCCGAAGGGCTCACCACGCTGAACGTCGCGTCGGCCGTCAAACCACCGACGCCGAGCCGACGGCTGCCCAAGAGCCTGACGATCGACGAGGTGCTCGCGCTGCTGGACGGCGCCGGCGGTGACAGTGAGGCTGACGGCCCGCTCACGTTGCGCAACCGGGCACTGCTGGAACTGCTCTACTCGACCGGGGCGCGCATCTCGGAGGCCGTCGGCCTTGACCTGGACGACATCGACACGCGGGCACGGTCGGTGCTGCTTCGCGGCAAGGGCGGAAAGCAACGTCTGGTGCCCGTCGGCCGGCCCGCGGTCACGGCGTTGGACGCCTACTTCGTGCGCGGACGGCCCGAGCTGGCCCGCCGCGGACGCGGAACCCCCGCGATCTTCCTCAATGCCAGGGGCGGACGGCTCTCACGTCAGAGTGCGTGGCAGGTGCTTCAGGACGCCGCCGAACGGGCGGGCATCACGTCGGCGGTGTCGCCGCACGTGCTGCGGCACTCGTTCGCCACGCACCTGCTCGACGGCGGGGCCGACGTCCGCGTCGTCCAGGAGCTGCTCGGCCACGCGTCGGTTACCACGACGCAGATCTACACGATGGTCACGGTGACGGCGCTGCGCGAGGTGTGGGCGGGGGCGCACCCTCGGGCGCAATAAAGCGAGGTGATGCTGACCTCAGCTGCCCAGGTACTCCGACTCGAGCACGAGGTCGGGGGCGAGCGTCTGATATTCGCCGTGCGTCTTGTGCTCCACCGTGGCGAATAACTTGCCCTGCTGCTCGCGCATGTACTCGCGGTACTTGGGGGAGCCCGGGATCAGCATATTGTCGGCGACCACGATGGACCCCTTGTGCAGCCAGCCGCGGTCCAGGATGGCCTGCACGTCGGGCAGGTAGGCGGCCTTGTCGTGGTCGACGAACAGCAGATCCAGCGCTCCTGCGGCGAAGCCGTGCTCGCCGGCAAGCGCGTCGAGTGTCTTTCCGCCGTCACCGATCGTGCCGACCACGCACGTCACCCGGTCGGCGATTCCGGCGTGCTCCCAGATGCGTTGTGCCACCTCGGCGTTGGCGGCGGCAAGCTCGACCGAGAACACCTTCGCCTCCGGCGCGGCGCGGGCGATCCGCAGCGAGCCGTAGCCACAGTAGGTGCCCAGCTCGAGAGCCAACTTGGCGTCGGCGCGGCGCACCGCGGCGTCGAGCAGCTCGCCCTTCTCGTCCCCGATGTTGATCAGAAACGACTTCTCGTAGGCGAACTCATCGACCTTGGCGATCACGTCGTCGATGTCGCCGCGCCGGGCATTGGCCACCACGTAGTCGGCGGCGGCTTGTTCTCGTCCGTCGCCGATCTGACCGGTCTTGGTGATGTTGCGGGACCCGACCGCCAGCCGCAGGAACGACCAACGCAGGAAGGGGATGCGGCGCTTGAGGCTCACGTGGACCAGCCTAGGCGGGATCTCGGGGGAAAAGTTGCCTGCGGGTCTGGCAGACCAGGCAGTCACCTCCCGTTAAACTTGCCCGGATGTCCGCCATGCCTACGTCTTGCCTGACCAGCGACGGTCGGCGTGGCTGACGACGACGAAGTCGCCGGCGTCGGCTTGACCGGCCGTCCACCGCGAGCCATCCCCCAGCCTGAGCCGAGGACCTCGCACGGTCCGGCCAAGGTCATCGCGATGTGCAATCAGAAGGGCGGGGTGGGCAAGACCACGTCGACCATCAACCTCGGCGCCAGCCTCGCCGAGTACGGGCGTCGCGTGCTCCTGGTCGACCTGGATCCGCAGGGTGCGCTGTCGGCGGGCCTGGGCGTGCCGCACTACGAACTCGAGCACACCGTCCACAACCTGCTGATCGAACCGCGGGTGTCGATCGACGACGTGCTGATTAATACCCGCGTCAAGAATCTCGACCTCGTGCCGAGCAATATCGACCTATCGGCGGCCGAGATCCAACTGGTCAACGAGGTGGGCCGCGAACAGTCCCTGGCCCGCGCGCTCTACCCGGTGCTGGACCGTTACGACTACGTGCTAATCGACTGCCAGCCGTCGCTGGGTCTGCTCACCGTCAACGGGCTGGCGTGCAGTGACGTGGTGATCATCCCGACGGAGTGCGAGTTCTTCTCACTGCGCGGACTGGCGCTGCTGACCGATACCGTCGACAAGGTGCACGACCGGCTGAACCCGAAGCTGTCCATCGGCGGCATTCTGATCACCCGATACGACCCGCGCACGGTGAACTCGCGCGAAGTCATGGCCCGAGTTCTGGAAAGATTCGGCGACCTGGTGTTCGACACCGTCATCACCCGTACGGTGCGCTTCCCCGAAACCAGCGTCGCCGGTGAACCCATCACCTCGTGGGCGCCGAAATCCGTTGGTGCTGAGGCATATCGGTCATTGGCGCGCGAGGTCATCGACCGGTTCGGCGCGTGATCGAAGCGGTGACCGAGGCCGGAACCGACGACACTGCGACATCAGATGCTGACCGGTCGCAGCAGGCGGGCTTTCAGGTTCGGCTGAGCAATTTCGAAGGGCCGTTCGACCTGCTGTTGCAGCTGATCTTCGCGCATCGCCTCGACGTCACCGAGGTGGCGCTGCATCAGGTGACCGACGACTTCATCGCGTACACCAAGGAAATCGGCGTCCAGCTCGAGCTCGAAGAGACGACGACGTTCCTGGTGATCGCGGCCACGCTGCTGGACCTCAAGGCGGCCCGGCTGCTGCCGGCCGGGGAGGTGCACGACGAGGACGATCTGGCCCTGCTCGAGGTCCGTGACCTGCTGTTCGCCCGGTTGCTCCAGTACCGGGCGTTCAAACACGTCGCGGAGATGTTCGCCGAACTCGAGTCCGCGGCACTGCGCAGCTATCCGCGGGCGGTGGCGCTGGACGAGGGCTTCCAGGACCTGTTGCCCGAGGTCATGATCGGGGTCGACGCCGAGACATTCGCCCAGGTCGCGGCGGCGGCGCTCACCCCGCGTCCGGTGCCGACCGTCGCGCTCGAACACCTGCACCAGGTGGCGGTGTCGGTGCCTGAGCAGGTCACTAACTTGATGGCGCTGCTGGAGGGCCGCGGCGTCGGACAATGGGCGTCGTTCGGCGACCTGGTGGCCGACTGTGCGGCACCGATCGAGATCGTCGGACGCTTCCTGGCGCTGCTCGAGCTGTACCGGGCCAAGGCAGTAGCATTCGAACAACCAGAACCGCTTGGTGCGCTCCAGATTTCGTGGACCGGCGAACGGCCTACCCATCAACACCTGGCGGTGGAAGAAGACCACTATGACGGATGACACTTCGACCGACGTCTCCACTGACACCCCGGTCGAGACGGACCTCGATGAGCGGCTGGATCTCGGCATCGACGTGGCCAACGCGCCGGAGTTGGAGGATTCGGAGCTCGGGTCGGTGCTGGAGGCGCTGCTGCTGGTGGTGGACACGCCGGTGACGATCGAGCAGCTCGCCGCCGCGACCGAGCAGCCCGCCTACCGGGTCGGGGCCAAGCTGCAGGCGTTGGCCGACGAACTGCGCGACCGCGACAGCGGGATCGATCTGCGCGAGGCGGGCGGTGGCTGGCGGATGTACACGCGCGCGCGGTTCGCGCCGTACGTGGAGCGGCTGCTGCTCGACGGTACGCGATCCAAGTTGACGCGCGCCGCGCTCGAGACGCTGGCCGTGGTGGCCTACCGCCAGCCGGTGACACGCGCGCGGGTCAGCGCAGTGCGCGGCGTCAACGTCGACGCGGTCATCCGAACGCTGCTTGCGCGTGGACTGGTCACGGAGGCGGGCGTCGACCCCGACTCGGGTGCGGTGACGTTCGCGACCACCGAACTGTTCCTGGAGCGGCTCGGCTTGACGTCGTTGGCCGACCTTCCGGACATCGCGCCGCTGCTGCCCGACGTCGACGTGATCGACGACTTGAGCGAAACACTCGACGAGGAGCCGCGTTTCATGAAGCTCAGCGGTGCGCCGGCGGCGCAGGCGCCGACGAACTTCGATCTGGACAAAGACGCGGATGGCTGAATCCGAGGGCGTGCGCTTACAGAAGGTGTTGTCGCAGGCCGGAATTGCATCGCGCCGGGTGGCCGAGAAGATGATCCTCGACGGGCGCGTCGAGGTCGACGATCGGATCGTGACCGAACTGGGCACTCGCGTGGACCCCGACGTCTCGGTCATCCGGGTCGACGGCGCCCGGATCACCGTCGACGACACGTTGGTGCACCTGGCGATCAACAAGCCCAAGGGCATGCACTCGACGATGTCCGACGACCGGGGGCGCCCGTGCGTGGGCGATCTGGTCGAGCACCGGGTTCGCGGTAACAAGAAGCTGTTTCACGTCGGCCGGCTGGACGCCGACACCGAGGGACTGCTGCTGTTGACCAACGACGGCGAGCTCGCGCACCGCCTGATGCATCCGTCCTACGAAGTACCCAAGACGTACCTGGCGACGGTGATGGGCACTGTGCCGCGCGGCCTGGGCCGCAAGCTGCGTGACGGGATCGAACTGGACGACGGCCCCGCGCGCGTCGATGATTTCGCCGTCGTGGACACGGTGCCGGGAAAGACGTTGGTGCGGGTCACGTTGCACGAAGGCCGCAAACGAATCGTGCGTCGGCTGCTTGCGGCCGTCGGTTTCCCGGTGAAAGAGTTGGTGCGCACCGAAATCGGGGCGGTGTCGTTGGGGGATCAGCGGCCGGGCACCATCCGGGTGCTGACACAGAAGGAGCTCGGCACGTTGTACAAGGCGGTGGGGATGTGAGCGGGTTGATCATCGCGGTCGACGGTCCCGCCGGAACCGGAAAGTCATCGGTGTCAAGGGGTTTGGCGCGTTCCCTGCGTGCGCGCTACCTGGATACCGGAGCGATGTACCGCATCGTCACCCTGGCCGTCCTGCGAGCCGGTGTCGACTTGGCCGATACGCCTGCGATCGAGGTGGTCGCTGCGGATGTCCCGTTGTCGGTGGGCTACGACCCCGACGAGGACAAGGCTTACCTTGACGCAGAGGATGTTTCGCGGGAGATCCGTGGTGATCAGGTGACGAAGTCGGTGTCCGCGGTATCGGCGGTGCCTGCGGTGCGCGCGCGCCTGGTCGGGCTTCAGCGCGAGCTCGCCGAAGGGCCGGGCAGCGTTGTTGTCGAGGGCCGCGACATCGGGACGGTCGTGCTGCCCGATGCCGACCTCAAGATTTTTCTCACGGCGTCGGCCGAGAAGCGGGCGCGGCGTCGCTACGACCAGAACGTCGCGGCCGGACGTGAGGACGACTACGAAAGCGTGCTCGCTGACGTGAAGCGCCGGGATCATCTGGATTCGACCCGCGCGGTGTCCCCGCTGCGTGCCGCCGACGACGCGGTGGTGGTCGACACCAGTGACATGACCGAGCCCGAGGTGGTCGCGCATCTGACCGAGTTGGCCGAGCAGCGCGCCGGTGCGTCGAAATGACAGACGGCACTTGGGCTGACGAGAGTGACTGGGAGCTCGGGGCCGAGGACGTCGCCGAGGCTATCGAGGAGGCGGCGGCGCCGCCACCGGTGGTGGCCGTGGTCGGGCGGCCCAACGTCGGCAAGTCGACACTGGTCAACCGGATTCTGGGCCGTCGCGAGGCGGTGGTGCAGGACGTTCCCGGTGTCACTCGGGACCGGGTCTCCTACGACGCGAACTGGCTGGGACGCCGCTTCGTCGTACAGGACACCGGAGGATGGGAACCCGACGCCAAGGGACTGCAACAGCTGGTTGCCGAGCAGGCGTCGGTCGCGATGCGCACCGCCGACGCGATCATCCTCGTGGTCGATGCCGTGGTGGGCGCGACGGCGGCCGACGAGGCCGCGGCGAAACTGCTGCAGCGATCCGGCAAACCAGTCTTCCTGGCAGCCAACAAGGTTGACAGTGAGCGCGGCGAATCCGACGCCGCCGCCCTATGGTCGCTGGGGCTAGGTGAGCCGCACCCGATCAGCGCGATGCACGGCCGCGGAGTGGCCGACCTGCTCGACAAACTGATCGAGGATTTGCCGACGGTGTCGGAGATCGCGTCGGGCGGGGGAGGACCACGCCGCGTCGCGCTGGTGGGTAAGCCGAACGTCGGCAAGAGCTCGCTGCTGAATCGTCTTGCCGCAGAAGAGCGCTCGGTGGTGCATGACGTCGCGGGCACGACCGTCGACCCGGTCGACTCGCTGATCGAGATGGACGGCAAGCTCTGGCGATTCGTCGATACCGCCGGATTGCGTCGCAAGGTGGGGCAGGCCAGCGGGCATGAGTTCTACGCGTCGGTGCGTACGCACGGCGCGATCGATTCCGCCGAGGTCGCGATCGTGTTGATCGACGCGTCGGTGCCGCTCACCGAGCAGGACCAGCGCGTGCTGTCGATGGTGATCGAGGCCGGCCGGGCTTTGGTACTGGCGTTCAACAAATGGGACCTCGTCGATGAGGACCGCCGCTACCTCTTGGAAAAGGAGATCGACCGGGAGCTCGCGCAGCTGCAGTGGGCGCCGCGGGTCAACATCTCGGCGATGACCGGACGCGCGGTGCAGAAGCTGGTGCCCGCCCTGGAGACGGCACTGGAATCGTGGGACGCCCGTGTGCCCACCGGCCGCTTGAACACGTTCTTCAAGGAGATCGTCGCCGCGACCCCGCCCCCGGTGCGCGGGGGTAAGCAGCCGCGGATCCTGTTCGCCACCCAGGCCACGGCCCGGCCGCCGACATTTGTGCTTTTCACCACCGGATTCCTGGAGGCCGGATACCGCCGGTTCCTGGAGCGGCGGTTACGCGAGACGTTCGGATTCGAGGGCAGCCCGATCCGTATCAACGTGCGGGTGCGCGAGAAGCGCGGCTCACGCTCTCGATAGTTGCGAATCGGGCGCGCCGGCACACCCTCACGGTTGGTTAGCGCGCCGGATTCGCTCAACTAGGCTCGCTCCAGTGCCCGTTCTCGACATGATCCTGATCGCCCTCGCCGGCGTCGGGGCAGGTGCCATCAACGCAGTCGTCGGGTCGGGCACCCTCATCACCTTCCCCACGCTGGTTGCGCTGGGTTATCCACCGGTCACGTCGACGATGTCGAACGCCGTCGGCCTGGTGGCCGGGAGTGCGTCGGGAACGTGGGGCTACCGCCGCGAACTGCGCGGGCAGTGGCATCGGCTGCGGTGGCAGCTACCGGCGTCGTTCTTCGGTGCAGGGCTGGGTGCGTGGCTGCTGCTGCACCTGCCCGAAAAGGTGTTCCAGCAGATCGTGCCGGTGCTGTTGATTCTCGCGCTGGTGCTGGTGGTGGTCGGGCCGCGCATCCAGGACTGGGCGCGGCGGCGATCGGAGGCCGCCGGCGAGTCGGCGGAGCACGTGTCGCCGCGGAAGATGGTGATGCTCGTCATCGCGACCTTCGCGGTGGGCATCTACGGCGGGTACTTCACCGCCGCACAGGGAATCTTGCTGATCGCCGCGATGGGCGCGCTGCTTCCCGAGAACATGCAGCGGATGAATGCGGCCAAGAATCTGCTCTCGCTGGTCGTGAATATTGTTGCGGCAGTGGCCTATACGGTCGTCGCGTTCGACAGGATCAGCTGGCTGGCCGCCGGGCTGATCGCGCTCGGGTCGACCATCGGCGGGTTCCTTGGCGCCCACTACGGACGACGGCTGTCGCCCAATGCGCTGCGCGCGTTCATTGTCGTTGTGGGCCTGATCGGGCTGTGGCGGCTGCTGACGATCTAGAAGTGCGTCCGCGCCTTCTCCTGCTCGAGTACCGCGTCGAGATCTTTGAGTCGCTCCATCGATGACAGCGCCCGCTGCGTGCGGTTGTTCTTCGCGAGCAGGTCTCGATGGCGGTGCACGAATGCCCAGTAGCCCGCGGTGAACGGGCACGCGTCGTCGCCGAGCCGTTTCTTCGGGTCGTACGCGCAGTCTGCGCAGTGGTCGCTCATCTTGTTGATGTAGGCGCCGCCGGACGCGTAGGGCTTGGTGGCGAGCTTGCCGCCGTCGGCGTGCTGGCTCATGCCGATGACATTGGTCGGCATGACCCACCGGAAGCCGTCGACGTAGGCGGTGGCGAACCACTCGGTCAGCTCGCGTGGGTTGTACCCGCGCTGCAGCGCGTGGTTGCCCAGCACCATGAGCCGTTGGATGTGGTGTGTCCAGCCTCGGTCGCGGACACCCATCAGGGCGTGGCGCAGGCATTCGGCGGTCACGGCGTCGGCGTCCAGGTCGATCCACCAGTCCGGCAGCTTGGCACGCGCTTCGAGTTTGTTGTCGCGCAGGTAGGCCGGGCCGAAGTGCCAATAGAGGTGCCACATGTATTCGCGCCAGCCGAGGATCTGCCGGATGAAGCCTTCGACGGCGGCCAGTGGTGCCTGCTGTTGGCGATAAGCCTGCTCAGCGGCGTGGACGGCGTCGAGAGGATGCAGGACGCCGAGATTCAACGGGACGGACAGCAGTGAGTGCGACATGGCCCAGTCCTGGCCCATCATGGCGTCCTCGTAGCGGCCGAACAGTTCGAGGCGGTGGTCGATGAAGCGGGTCAGCGCTCGCTTGGCTTCTGACGGTGTGACGGCGAACAGGCGTGGGCCGTCGTCGCCGACGGTGTCGATGTCCATGCGGTCGAGATCGCGGCGCACCTGGTCGTCGATGTCGTCCTCGCGAGGGCGGTAGGGCTTCGGAGCGCCAAGTGTCGCTTGCTTTTTGGGTGGAGATTCGCGGTTGTCCTCGTCGTAGTTCCAGCGCCGGCCGACGGGATCGGCGCCGTTCATGAGCACGTCGAAGCGGCGGCGCTGGTCGCGGTAGAAATCCTCCATCCGGAATCTCGTGCGGTTGCCGGCCCACTCGGCGAAGTCGGCGCGGGGGAGCGCGAAGGTAGGGGTGGGCAGGATGTCGGCCACGAGACCGTGCTTCTTGAGGCGGTGGACGAACCGCTCGGCGGCGTGCGAGGTCGGCTCGTGGACCAGGACGGGGCGGCCGAAGCGCTCGAGCGCGTCGGTGTAGGTGTCGGCTTTGAGCAGAGTGGCCCGGTCGCCGAGGTCGCGCTCGGCATGGCGGAGCGCGGACAGGACGAGGTGCAGCTTCTGCCGGTGGTAGCGGCGACGGCGCAGCGCGGAGGTGGCCTCGACGAGCAGAATCTTGCGGTGGGCGTGCTCTCCGCCGTAGACCGCGGGCCCCAACTGGTCGGCGAAGAGCCAGAGCGGCGTGTCATCGTGCGCGGTCACAGGTGGCGAGTACCCGGCCCGAGCGATTGCAATTGTGACGGCGCGCTGCGGTAGGCTTTCGATCTGCTGCCGGCGATCCCGGCAGCACCGCGGGCTGTGGCGCAGCTTGGTAGCGCACTTGACTGGGGGTCAAGTGGTCGCAGGTTCAAATCCTGTCAGCCCGACAAAATCGAAACCCGCCGGCGGTAGCCGAGCGGGATTTCTATTGGTCGGGGACATGATGCTGGCGCCATCACAGGCCGGTCCTGCATCCCGGAGGCCAGTTAGCGGCACCGTCAATTAATTGTTTGATGAGGGTTTGTACTGCGGACATTACGGATACCTAACGGTCATGAACGGCGTCGGGCTGCTTGGCGGACGCTACGAACTTCGCGACGTGCTGGGGTTCGGTGCTACCGCCGAAGTGTGTGACGGCTGGGACACTCGCTTGAGCCGCCCCGTGGCTATCAAGCTCCTTCGCCGGGGTCTGAGCTCGCAAGCCGACGTCCGGCAACGGTTCGAAATCGAGGCGCGCGCGGCGGCCGGTCTCAACCACCCAAACATTGTCCGGGTGTACGACATTGGCAACGACAACGAGACTCCGTTCATCGTGATGGAGCGACTGCCGGGCGACACCCTCGGCGACCAGATAGCGCTCGGACCGCTTTCTGAGGCGCAGACTTTTGCGGCGCTGCGCGACGTGCTCGCGGCTCTTGCCGTCGCGCACGATGCGGGAATGCTGCATCGTGACATCAAGCCCGGCAATTTGCTGGTCGCGCCATCGGGCACCGTCAAAGTTGCCGATTTCGGAATTGTGAAGACCGCCACATCTGTCCATACGACGACTGGTCATATCGTCGGCACGCTGGCCTACATGAGCCCAGACAGGGTTAGCGGCAAGCCTGCATCCGTTGATGACGATCTCTACGCCGTCGGTGTCGTTGGGTATGAGGCGCTGACGGGTCAAAAGCCGTTCTCGCAAGAGGACATAATGCCGCTGGCCCATGCGATCATCGAGGGCCGTCCACTCCCACTGAAGGATTTGCGTCCAGACATCGATCCAGTGCTTGCCGACGTGATCGAGCGTGCGATGTCACCAGATCCGCTCCGGCGATTCGGTAGCGCCGATGCTATGCGGACGGCGTTGGACGGAGATACGACGGCCCTCGTCAGTCCCGTTCCGGCAATTGCTCATGGGCGATCGCCGAGGGTATTCGGAGTTCGACGCAAGAGCTCGGCAGTGGTGAATGCGGTGCCGGCTGCCTCGGTCAAACGCTCACCGGAGCGGGTGCTCAAAGTTGCCGGGTCCGGTGTCCTACTAGGAGCGATGGCACTGGCGGTGCTTGCCTTAACGTCGAATCCGTTGTCGACGACACCCACGACCGCGCCCGAAACCTTCAGCGTCAGCACCCCAGTGCCTTCCCCTATTGGGGTGACAGAAGTTCCCCTGTCGACAGCGCCGACCGTTCCTCCCTCTCCTGTGCCCGTCGTGGTGCTTGTGGAGGCGGAACAGCCCTCGCCAACACGCGTGGTGGAGGTAGCGAGGCCACCCGAACTACGCCGCACGGGCAGCTTCAGCGGTCGCGGCTCAGGCGGCAGCGCCAGCGGGAATGGTTCCGGCAGTGTCAGCCGCGGCGACGAAAACGGCATCATCAATGGCGCCAGGGGTGCTGGCGATCGGAAGACCGGCAACGGAAACAACGGGAACGGAAACGGAAACAAAGGGAACGCCAACGGAAATGGCGGGAAACGGTAAGCCGAAATAGCCGGGCTTTCAGGGTATTTTCAGCCGGGACGGGCTCGCCGCATGTACTCACTCTCCTGTGGACCTTCAGCATTCAGCTCCGCGCCCTCAACTGTTATCGCGGCCAACTCGACGCCTATGTTTTTCGTGTTTGAGCGATATACCCTGGGGTGCTTGGCAATTCGGGGACCATTCGTCCTGCGCGGTCGAGCCGGTAGAGCGCCGCGGCAGCCGCCAACCCGACCGCCGTCAACGCGAGCCAGATGAGTTCTTCATGGCCAGCGGTGCGCGCGGCTTGCATCAGCGCGCCGGTGGCCAGATTGCCTGCCAGAATGCCGATGCCCACGATCGTGTTGTAGAAGCCGTAGTGCGTACCGACCAATCGGTTACCGGCCAGTGAGACGACGACATCCATCTCGAAGGGAAACACTGCCGCGGAGCCGACAGCAAGTACTGCTGCCGCAACGACCAGGGCTATGACTGCGGCGAGCTCGCCGAACCGTGCTCCGTTGGGAATGAAGATCATCGGCGTGAATGCTGCGGCGAGGATCAGCATGCCGATCACCAGCGAGTGCCCGGACCCCCAACGCCTGGTGAACCATCGGGTGATGCGCAGCTGTCCGGCAACGGCCACAAGCCCCGACACGACGAAGACCATTGCCACGACAAGGGATTCATGCGCGGGTACGAGGATTTTGGCGTGTAACGGCAGCGCCAGGTACACCTGGAAGGACAGAATGTAGGAGCCGATCATCGCGGTGGCGAAAAGCAGGAAGGATCGGTTGGCGAGGACGGTCCGCCAGTCCTGCAGAACGGTGCTCTTCTCGGTCTGCGGCGTCCCACGATGCTGCGGTAGTGCGAACAGTTGGGCCACGGTCAGAATCGCGAAGACGGCCGCAGCCGATGCTGCGACGATGCGAAAGTCGAGGGCCAACAGCGCAAGCCCCACCAACGGCCCGGCCAGTATTCCCGCTTGATAGAAGATGTTGAATGTCGCGAACGCTTCGACGCGGCGTGGTCCTGAATCGGCGGCGAGGTAGGCGCGAACAGCTGGATTGAACAGAGCACCCGCGAAACCTGTTGCCGCAGAGGCGATCAGCACGGCAGGTAGCGAATCGGCGACCACTAGCAGGGCGAATCCGGCGGTGCGGAGTAAGCACCCGGCGACGATCAGCGGCTTGAAACCGAGACGGTCAGCGAGCGTGCCGCCGACGATGAACATGCCCTGCTGCGAGAAGTTCCGCACGCCAAGGACCAGTCCGATCGCCCACGCGGCAAGCCCCAGCGGACCGGCGAGGTAGCCGGCGAGATAGGGCATCAGCATGTAGAAACCGAGGTTGATGCCGAACTGATTGACCATCAACAACCGGCTTGGCCAGCCGAAGCTGCGAAACTGCGCGATGAAGCTCATCGCGACACCACCGTCGGATCTGTGATTGATGACGTACGTGTCCAGGACGTGACGACGTGATTGCGTGGATCGGTGATGAGTTCTGGACTTCGCGGCGGGCTGCTGGCAAGCAGTCCGTTGGCGCTGCAGTAATCATCGTTGTAGATGGTGTCGAAGTAGCGTTGCGGCCCATCGGGAAAGACCGCCGCAATGGTTGCGCTGGACGGATTGGTCCTAGCGACCCAACCGGCGACCAGAGCGACCGCGCCAACACTCCAGCCGCCTGTGGCGTAGTGGGTAGCGGCCAGCGTGCGGCATGCCCATACGGCCTGCTCGGGAGCGACCCAGTGAACTTCATCGAAGGCGGCGTAGTCCACATTGCGAGGGTAGATACTTGACCCCAACCCTCGCATCAATCGGGGCCGTGCCGGCTGACCGAAGATGGTTGAGCCGATGGTGTCAACGCCGATGAGCTGCAGTTCGGGATTGGTTTCGCGGAGCACCCGTGCTATCCCGGCCGAATGTCCTCCGGTGCCGACAGAGCAGACGAGGGTGTCGATGGTGCCCAGTTGCGCTGACAGCTCTTCGGCCAGACCCCGGTAGGCGTCGACATTGTCGGGATTGTTGTATTGGTCCGGATACCACGCGCCGGGGTCTGATTCGAGGATCTCCATCACTCGATTACGTCGCGCCTGCTGCCACCCACCTTCAGGATGCGGTTCGGTGACGACGTCGACGTCGGCGCCGTAGGCGGTCAGCATCCGCGAGATGATCGGCTCGAGCCCGGGATCGGTGACCAGAGTCACTGGGTGGCCATACACGGTGCCGGCCAGGGCCAGCCCCAGTCCCAATGTGCCGCTTGTTGATTCGACGATGCGGCTGCCGGACCGTAAGTCGCCGCGGGCGCGGCCTCGTTCGACCATGTGTAGGGCGGGACGGTCCTTCATCCCACCGGGGTTGAACCCTTCGAGTTTGGCCCAAAACCCGCGATTGTCGTCAGTGAACGGCGCCGCAATCCTCAAGACAGGTGTATTTCCGATCATCGTGCCGGGCTTGTCGAAGCGACGCAGGTGTTGATGATGGACGGCGTAGTGGTGTGGCGAGTGAACGGACAGAGCAGGGCTCATGAACGTGGGTCACTTTCGGTGATGCCACGACGTTCTTTGCCGCGGCGGCTGACATGGGTAGCGTTCACCGACCCGCGCCAAGGGGCGCGAATCTGGCGCTACCGAATCAGCGGCGCGCGATGCAGAGTCGAAGCAGCAGCTGCTGCCCGGCGACGGAACCACCCCGTCTTGGAGGGCCTCGAATAACAGCAGGTGCACCCGTCGCCCACCAGGAGAATGCCGCGCCGATAACGGCGACGAGCCCGATTGCGACCAGCAACGTAGCTGTACGTGGCAGGGGGGCTTCGGCGAAGGTGTCAGGTGCGATGGGGACGGAACCGTCCTGCACGTGCGGGTGCTCGACCACGGCGGCAGAGTCGGTGAAGATACTGGAGGTCAGGACGTGGGGGCCATGATGCGCCGGATGCTCGTGCTCGGTGAGCTTCCATCCGGTGGCCGAGATCAGCACGACGAACGCGACCGAGACTGCGACGACGGCGTGCCATCGCGCATTCTCTCTGGCGTCGTTGTACCTCACAATGCAGCCGACTGTAGCAGCGGATTGAGCCCGATTTGCGGACCCGCCAGTTCGACGCCGTCTTGTGATCGGGCCGCAATGCGCGCGTGTTGGTGATTTGCCGCGCATCACGGCCGGTTCAGTGAGTATCCGAGTGTCATTGACTAGTAATGCGTTTGACGAAATTCTCACGTGGGAGCTTCGGCATACATGCTGGTTATCTACGGTTCTACTCCGTAGATTTCCGATTGCTTACTGAACCGACGCCCAGTACCCATGCTGTTGCTTCAGACACCGCCGCGCCTTGATCCTGGCGACTGTCGGCCTGTGATGGGAATCACAGGTGAGGGCGCTCCGAAGCGCGCAGCAGATGTCTGGCCAACATTCCCGCCGCTACTCAGTGATGACACAGCAGTTCGATGAGGGCAGGCGCGCTGAGCATCAGCGACATGCTCAGCGCGAGTATCAGTCTCTGGCTCCACTTGGCACGCCCGCGCGCAGGCTGAGCAAGCCGCATCGCTCGCGCTGCTACCGCGGTGTTCGCCGCTGCCAGTCCTTCGGCCGGGATTGTGTGGTGCGGTTCAGCCATGGCAAGTAACCCGCCCAGAATCGGGTCGGCGCCGTGTCGCCGAGCAGCGGCATCGTCGGCACACATCTCCAGCAATTCAGCAACCGTGAGAGCACTCTGCTGCATCAAGGGCAGTCGCGGGAGGGCCGCCGCCATCGCACGCAGCACCATCAGTAGCTGGTGGTGCCGACCAGCGATATGTGCCTGCTCATGCGCCAAGACAGCGGAAAGCTCGGAGCTGGCCAAAGATGACCAAGCCGCACTGGTTACCACAATTGCGGGAGGGCGCCCGGAAACGCAGTAGGCCGCCGATCTCTGGGCGTCGACGACCACAACGCCGGGGCGCGCGGTCCGCCGGCCCACCAGCAGCACTTCGTTCGCGTGCTCGCGGCTTCGCGACCTCAGCTGTGTGACCGACCGACTCGTTCTCAACAGGAAAACGATCAACGCACTGATGCCTACGATCGTCAACGCGATCGATCCACTGAGGCCGGGGAGCCCCCCATGCTCGGAAAGACCGAACAACTCGAGGCACAAGGTGACCGCCGACGTACCCAACACCCCGTCGACAGCTGCCAGACCGATGAGCACTACGGCGATGACCCATGCGATGAGCGTCGCTGCGATCGCCGTCAACCACGCCGCCACTCCCATCTGAGGGCTGACGCCGGACTTGGTGAGCCGTCGCAGAAGTGTCGGAGAAAGCCAGGCCAGCGCGGCGCCGTAGAGCAGTAGCCATAAGCCGGTGGTCATCGGCGCCGCCGGTTACCACCACGACGCAACGCTGAACGCAATTGCGCGGATTCTTCAGCGCTCATTTGCTCGACGAAGAAGGCCAACACGGCATTGGTGTCGCCGCCCGTCTCGAATGCAGCGCGCATCAGTCGAGCGGAACGCTCTGCGCGACTCATCACAGGGCGATACATGTACGCCTTGCCGCTGCGTTCACGGCTCAGCCACTCCTTGCGATAGAGGTTGTCCATCGTCGACATCACGGTGGTGTAGGCGATCTGGCGGTCGGCGGAGAGTTCGTCAAAGATCTGACGCACCGTCACGGGATCGTCGTAGTCCCAAACGAGGTCCATGATGACGGCCTCCAGGTCACCGAAAGCTCGCTGCTGCATGTCGTACTCCGCATCGACACGGTCCGACGTCCACCGCGTCACTCGACTGATCCTTCGACACAATGTAGCTGTCGTCGGGGTCAAGCGGTGTGACACGCACGCGCGACACAGGTAAGTCGGATAAGGACCGGGCGACGACGATCGCAGGCGGGCGCGATCCATGCGGCGCTCGATCGCGACCCGCCGCATCTCATCGACACCCATCTACGGTCTTACCCCGTAGACTGTGCCCTCGGTGAGGAAGAGCCTCCGCCACGTACTGCCATCACATATGGGAAAGATGGTGTGGACGTAAGCGACCGTAGGTTGCGCAGGGACAATTCCGAACTGAGGCAGGCACATTCGATGTCGATTCGATGACTGCTATTCACAAACGGAGGTGGTCTGTGTTGAAGACTCTTGTGCGTATCGTCGGAATTTTCCTACTCAGCGGCGCGGCGGCACTGCTTGCAATCCCTTCAGCGGCGGCCCACGTGAATGCCTACTTTGACGGAGGGGGACCGGGGGAGACGGGTCTCATTACGCTGCGAGTGCCCGCGGAGTCAGATAACCCCCCCACCGTCAAAGTGGAAGTTCGGATACCTGACGACGTTCAGATCCGGACTGTGAGGCCGCAACCAGTAGCGGGCTGGAACATCGATATCAAGAAGAAGAAGACGGATCCGCCGATCTACAGAGACGACGGCACGAGAGTCGATGAGGTGGTCAGTTCGGTGACGTGGACCGCGACCGGGCCGGGGATCATGCCAGGCCAGTTCGACGATTTCGTCCTCGAGGCCAACCCTCTCCCAGACGTACAGTCGCTCTCTTTGCCGACCTATCAGACTTTCGCCGATGGCAAAACGGACGCTTGGACTGAACCGGCGCCCGAGGGCAGTGACCCGGAGTTCCCGGTGCCGACAGTGACTATCGGCGCGAATTCGAACACTGCAACAAGCGGCGGGAGCGGTATGACCTCAGTGATTGCCTGGACCGCTCTGGGGTTTGCGGTAATCGCCGTCGCGCTGGGCATCTTCTCGATAGACCGGGCCCGGCGATCCGCTCATCCCGCGGTACCTGGTGCGGAGGCGACTCCCGAGCGCTCCACGGCGACGGAGTAGCCGCGGTTGTGCGCCAGCATGAACGCACCGCGCACTCCAGGACAACTATCGGGTGGACGGAATTGATATGAGTAGAAGCTGTATTTGGCGAAGAGCGAGCGCAATTGGCGCGGCTGTCGCCGTCATTGCGGCGTGTGGTTCGGAAGCCTCGCCGCCGAACTCATCCTCTGCTGCGCAGTCGCCTTCCGCGCAAACCTCTGCGGCGACACCTTCTACGAGCGCTGAGGCCGGGACGGTCATCGACGTCACCGTCGATAAGGGCGTGGTGACACCCACAAATGCAACGGTGCAGGCGGTCGCGGGCCAGCCGATCGTGCTTCAGGTGACCAGCGACGCGGTGGACAGCCTGCACGTGCACTCCGTGCCCGAACATGTCTTTGACGTGGCCGCCGCCGCAGACCAGCGCTTTGAATTCACCGTCGACATTCCCGGTCGCGTCGCCGTGGAGCTGCACGACTTGCACGTCACGGTCGTCACCATCGAAGTCCGGCCTTGACGCCGGAAGCGGTGACGGTCCTCGCGCACGGGGTAGGCGGATCGACCGATCTCCCAGTGCCGTTGTCGTACGCGCTGATTGGGGCGGCTTGGGCCTTGGCTGCGACATTCGCCGTTGTCGCTGTCGCCTGGAGGACGCCGCGATTCGACCCAGCGAAGCCAGGACGCGAATTACCCGCGTGGGTGACTGCTGCCGTCGACTCTCCGGTCGTACGATGGATCGTCGCGGCGGCCGCCGCGATCTTTTCCATTTGGGTGGCCGTCGCCGCAATCTGGGGACCCCAAGACAATGACAACGCGCTACCGGGTGTGTTCTATGTGCTGCTGTGGGTCGGGATCGTCGCCATTTCGGTTGTCGTGGGCCCGATTTGGCGAGTGATCTCGCCGGTGCGCACGGTATGGCGACTGGTGCAGGTCGGACGCCGCGACGCCGCGGCCTCTCAGGGCCGTCTGCAGTACCGGCCGGGCTGGGGATACTGGCCGGCGGTGGTGGGGCTGTTTGCCTTCGTGTGGCTGGAATTAGCGAGCTCCGATCCTGGCTCGCTCACGGCGATCAAGATCTGGATCCTCATCTATCTGGTCGCAATGTTCGTTGGCGCAGCACTATTCGGAACGACATGGTTCGCCCGAGCCGACCCCTTCGAGGTGTACAGCGTGACAGTCTCGCGGCTGGCGCCATTTAGAAGAAATCGCGCCACAGGGCGCATTGTCCTCGGCAATCCGCTCGATCATCTGCCCACCATGCCGGTGCGCCCCGGCACCGTAGCAGTGATGGCGGTGCTCCTCGGATCCACCGCGTTCGACAGCTTCTCCCAGTCCACTACCTACAGTAACTTCGTCAATCGCAACGCCGCCGCCATTCCTCTGGTCGGCGATTTCGCGGGCGGCACGGTGTTGCGAACCCTCACACTGTTGCTTTTCGTGCTTGCAGTCGGCGTGACATTCTCCGCTGCGGCCCGCGCGGCCGCCGGTGTAAGTCGCGAACGACGCCGCGAGTTACCTGGACTACTCGCCCACAGCCTCATTCCCATAGTCGTGGGATACATTTTCGCGCATTACCTTTCCTACCTCGTCGAGCGAGGCCAGGAGACCATGGTGCGGCTCGCCGACCCGCTCGGCCGGGGCTGGCATCTCCTCGGCCTGGACTCCGGCGACGTGCAGTACTTCCTATCTCTGAACCCGACGTTGCTGTGGACCATCAAGGTCGCCTCCGTGGTCATCGGACACATGTTGGCTGTGATCGCCGCGCACGACAAGGCACTGCGGGTGCTGCCGGTAGGTCATCAACTGACGGGCCAGCTCGCGATGATGCTGACCATGGTCGGTTATACCTTCGCCGGCCTGTACCTACTGTTCGGCGCCTGACCGCAGACCCGCGGGCATCGGGGCGATGAGTGCAGGTGACAGTGTTATCCGGTTAGAGGGGACGACGGTCGGCCCGGCAAAGCTAGGGTCTTAACAGAGGGGATGACCGCGCCGACCGCCTCGCAGGAACATCAGCGACATCCCCTCGCCAGATGAAGCCCACTGCTGATCGAGTGCCCGGATCGTTTCGACCCAAACTCGTGTCGTTGACCAGCGCAGTGTTATTCATCACCAACACCGCTGAGCTGGCAAAACAAGTTTCAGAGGACACAAGTTGCAAGCTGTGTGGTTTGGACCGGTGCACTTCCGTCAATTACTGGCTGGCGAGTTGAGGTTAGCCGGAGCAAACACCGGCACCCCCTGACTTTCATGACTGGAGCACCCCGGTCCGCATCTATTCAGCGACCGGTCGTGATTCGGCCGGTCAAACCATTGGGAGAAATACATGAACAAGACACTCGTTGTCGGAGCCACCACCCTTACCCTGCTGTTCGGCGGTACGGGCGTTGCAACCGCATCCACCTTCGAAGCACCGTCTAGCACCACCACGACCCTGGCGCAGTCGCAAGAGGCGCCCGAAGATGACGGCGGCGACAACGGCCTGTGGGGCCTTGCCGGTCTGCTCGGTCTCGTCGGTCTCGTGGGCCTGAAGCGGCGCAAGGACGCCGACTACCCGGCGACCCGCGCGGGCGGCACCATCACCAACAACCCGCGCGCGTAAGACATTCAGGGCTGAACGCGACCCCCGTCAGTGTTTCTGGCGGGGGTCGCGTTCTTGCGTGTCGGGGCTGCCACACCATGGACAGGTGACAGCGGTATACCTCTCGACAGTGTTGACCCTGTCGCACTGGCGTCGCACGGCATAGGCTCGAGTTGCGAACTTCGCGGATCAAGGTGAGCCATGTCGGAACCAGTGATCGATCGTGCAGCGCTCGCGGCAGACTTTGAACGAGCGCGCGCCGATTTTCAGCTCCTCTTGTCCAGCGCGAACGACCTCGACTGGAAGAAGCCAACGTCGGGCACTCGTTGGACCAACGAGCAACTGCTCTTCCACATGGTGTTCGGATACATGGTCGTGCGACGGCTACTGATTCTCGTGCGCGCGTTCGGCCGACTACCGGACGGCGCCAGCCGCAGCTTCGCCCGGCTTCTCGACGCGGCGACGCGGCCGTTCCACGCGATCAATTATTACGGGTCCTGCGCTGCAGCTCTGGTTTTCAATCGCCGGCGCATGGGCAAGAAGATGGACCGCGTCATCGAGAAGCTCGAGGGGTCCCTCGCCCGGGAGAGCGTCGATGCCTTTCGCCGTGGGATGCATTACCCGCGCGGGTGGGATCCGTACTTTCGCGATTACATGACGCTCGCGGACGTCTACGCCTATCCCGGCCGGCACTACGACCACCACCGCCGACAGTTGACGCTGAACGCGGTCGATGAGTCGCGACAGCCCCCTCCGCAAGGCTGACCCACCCGGGTGCATGACGTCCGCCCCCAGCCACTGTCGTCGTCAGTCGGCACGCCAAACCCTTGCTGTGTGAGGGCATCTCGATGGGTGGTTGTCGTTCTTTATCGAATCTTCACAGAACGTCTAGTGGCGCCATACGGGCGACGCGAATGCTCGAAGACACGTCGGGATGGGCCGTGCGTCGACCAGGGGCGCTGCAGTCGCGTCGACGTGAAACCGAGGAAGGGACTCATTGTGATGAAGAGGAAGACGCTGGCCGTCGGTGCGGCCACGCTGGCGGCGCTGGTCACCGTTGGTGCGTGTAGCAGTACCGGCACTACGCAGGGAGCTGATTCGTCGTCGGTGTCTGCGCCGTCGGCGTCGGCCACCGAAGCCCATAATCACGCTGATGTGATGTTCGCTCAGCACATGATCCCTCATCATCAGCAGGCAATCGAGATGAGCGACATTGTGTTGGATAAGCAAGGAATCGACCCGCGAGTTCTAGACCTGGCCGAGCAGATCAAGGCCGCTCAGGCTCCCGAGATTCAACAGATGCAGTCCTGGCTCACTCAGTGGGGCGTGCCCGCGATGCCGATGATGCCCGGGATGGATATGCCCGGTCACAGCGGGATGCCCGGTCACAGCGGGATGCCCGGCCACGGTGGGATGCCCGGCATGCCAGGAATGGACGGCATGCCGGGGATGGCCGGCATGATGTCGGAGGCGGACATGGCCGCACTGCGGAACGCTCAGGGAGTGGCCGCCACCAAGCTGTTCCTGACTCAGATGATCGAGCATCACGAGGGTGCGATTACCATGGCGCAGAACGAGATCAAGGATGGTCAGTACCCCGACACGATTGCCTTGGCACAGTCGATCGTCACCAGCCAGCAGCAGGAGATCGACACGATGAACAAGATCTTGGCCTCGTTATAGAAGCCGGGTCAGGCGCGAATGCCGCGGCGGTGCTCACCGCGCCTCTGGGTGCTGATCGGGGTGGACTGCATTGCGTGCGGCCACGGGGCGTCAGCGGGTAAGGGGCAACTCGATTGTGAAGGTACTGCCCAGCCCGGGTCCGCGGCTGGCTGCCGTGATGCGGCCGCCGTGGGCTTCGGTGAGGGCCTTGGCGATTGCCAACCCGATCCCAGCGCCGCCGTGGCCTCGGTCGCGAGCGGAATCGGCGCGGTAGAAACGTTCGAACACGTGCGGGAGGTGCTCGGCAGCGATGCCATCACCGTCGTCGTTCACCGTGATGATCAGTTTGCCGGGCTGCGCCGCCGCGTTGAGCTCGACGTGACCTCGCGGAGCGGTGTGACGCAGAGCGTTGTCGAGAAGGTTTCCCACCACCTGTGCCAGGCGCAAAGGGTCCGCCCACACCTTGGGCAGCGGGTCAACGGCATCGAATGACAACTCGACGTCCTTGTCCGCATATCGATCAGTTGCCGCAGCCACGGAGGTGGCGATCGCGGCACGGGGGTCGATCCACCGTGGCGCGACCGCACCGGGCCCTTCCTCGGCTTGAGCGAGCGCGGCCAAGTCATCGGAGAAGCGCACCAGCCGGCCCGCTTGATCGTTGAGCACTGCAACCGTCTCGGGGTCAAGGGTTTTCACTCCGTCCTCGACGGCCTCGATGTAGGCCCTGAGCACCGAGACCGGTGTCCTGATCTCATGGGCGAGGTCACCGAAGAGCTGGCGCCGAGTGGCCTCGACCGTTTCGAGCCGCTCAGACATCCGATTGAACGCGCCGGACAGATTCGCGAAATCTTCCCCTAGGCGCAGTGGCGACACGCGGATGTCATAGCGGCCGTCAGCGACCGCAGTGGCGGCGGAAGCGACCTCGGCGATTGAGCGCTGCAGGCGACGGCTGAAGTACCAGGTGACGAGAAGAGCGGTCAATGCGGCCACCCCGATAGCAACCGCGATGGAGATGGCTGTGGCGTACCGGTAGGCCTGCTCGGCATGGAACTGTTCATTGGATGAATGGGGGAGCCCCGCCTGCTGCAAGTGGTCCCGGAACAGCGGCGGGCCGACGATGACAGCGACAATCCATGTGGTGGCGCCGCCGGCGAGGAGCACCAAGGCTTGCGCCAGCAGCAGCCGGGCCCCGACTCCAGGACTGCGCCGTGGCCCGGGTTGAATGGTCATTGCTGTCCTCACTGGCCGCTTCCCATTCGGTAGCCGACACCGCGGACCGTGATCACGTAGCGGGGATCGGCGGGGTCATCCGACAACTTTCGGCGCAGATGTCCGATGTGAACGTCGACTAGATGTTCATTGCCACCCCAGTAGTCTCCCCAGACGGCCTCGAGGAGCTGACGGCGGGTAAAGACCACTGCCGGACGCGACGACAATGCGGCCAAGACGTCAAACTCGGTGCGGGTCAGCAGGACTGGCTCGTCATCGATGAACACTCGGCGGCCCGCGACGTCGATGGACAATGGCCCGAACACCCGCGGTGGGGGTTCGGCGGCGGTGGCCGCGGCATCCATCGGTGTTGCGACGGTGCGAGGCCGGCGCAGCATGGCCCGGATCCTCGCGACCAATTCGCGGGGACTGAACGGTTTGGTGACATAGTCGTCGGCACCGACCGACAGGCCCACGACGGTGTCCAGTTCGGTATCGCGTGCGGTGAGCATCACGACATAGGCATCGGAGAACGAGCGCAGTTGTCGGCACACCTCCAAGCCGTCGATGCCCGGCAATGCGAGGTCCAAAACGACGACGTCCGGATCGATCTCACGAGCTTGCGTCAGGGCGTCGGCCCCGCTGTGGGCAAGGCTGACATCGAAATGCTCGCGTCTGAGGTAGCTCGCGACGACTTCGGCCAGCGCCACCTCGTCGTCGACCACCAACGCTCGATAACCCGCAGGGTGGGTAGCCGCAGGCTTGTCCATGGCTTCATCGTGCCGCCCCGAAGGAATTCGGGAACCCACGACCCAGGTCTTGAGCGAATCTTCACAGAATGATCGTCGGTTCTGTACCCGACCGCACGCATGTGCCACGAAAAAGGATTAGGCCTGGACCGCGCCGTATGGCTTCCAACCCGCTACTTTCCAGCCGAAGTGGTGCGATTGGCCGAGCCCGCGGCCTTTCTGGACATGGACACCCGCACCAAATGCGGCCTTCATAGGCTCCTAACGTGAGTGTGACGAGGCCACGAGAGAAAGTAGGGTCGCGATCATGCGATTAGCGCTGAGCGACGAGGACGCGAAGTTCCGGGACGAATTGCGGGATTTTTTCACCACTCAGGTTCCGGCCGAGATTCTCGAGCGGGCGCGTAACGATGAGTTGAGCTTTCCCGAGGACCTGGTGATTACCCAGCAGATCCTCAACGCCGCTGGTTTGGCGGTGCCGAACTGGCCGGTCGAGTGGGGCGGCAAAGACTGGACTCCGTTGCAGCGCCAGATCTGGTCGGACGAGTTGCGGATGGCCCGCGTCCCCGAACCACTGGCCTTCAACGCCAGCATGATCGGCCCGGTCATCGCACAGTTCGGTTCCCAGGAGATGAAGCAGCGGTTTCTGCCCCCGACGGCAAACCTGGACATCTGGTGGGCACAAGGCTTCTCCGAGCCAGAGGCCGGCTCGGACTTGGCGAGCCTGCGCACTACGGCGGTGCGCGACGGCGACCACTACGTGATCAACGGCCAGAAGACCTGGACCACGCTCGGCCAGTTCGCAGACTGGATCTTCGTGTTGGCGCGTACCGATCCCGACGCGCCGAGAAAACAAGCCGGCATATCGATCCTGCTTGCCGAGATGAGTACCCCCGGCATCACCTTGCGGCCGATCAAGCTGATCGATGGCAGCTACGAGGTCAACGAGGTCTGGTTCGAAGACGTTCGGGTGCCTGCCGATCAGCTCGTCGGTGAAGAGAACGCGGGCTGGGGCTACGCGAAATTCCTGCTGTCCAATGAGCGCACCGGCATCGCCCGGATCGGCACCACCAAAGTTTGGCTCGACGACGTCAAGCGATACGCGGCCACCACAACCATCGGCGACGGTGACACCACGTTGTTGCAGGATCCGATCTTTGCGTCCCGGATCGCCGAGGCCGAATGTGAGCTGCTGGCACTGGAACTCACACAGTTGCGCGTCAGCGGCGATGAGGGAACGGGCAAGCCGAACCCGGCCTCATCGATCCTGAAGCTGCGCGGTAGCCAGTTGCAGCAGACGGTCACTGATTTGCTGGTGGAGGTCGCCGGCCCCAACGCGCTGCCATTCGGCGCGGCCGATGCCGCATCGCCCGCGTGGGCGCAGCACGCCGCGCCGAAGTACCTGAACTATCGCAAGACCTCGATATACGGCGGCAGCAACGAGGTGCAGCGAACCATCATTGCCTCGACCATCCTTGGACTGTGAACCATGAACTTTGATCTCACCGAAGAACAGCGGATGCTGGCCGACACCACCCGCGACGTACTGGCGAAGGCCTATGACACCGAGGCGCGGAACAAGGTGATCGAATCCGAGGTTGGCTGGAGCCGCGAGGTGTGGCAGCAGCTGGCCGAGATCGGCATCCTCGGAATGGGTTTCGACGATGACTCCGGCCCCATTGAGGTGATGGTCGTGATGACCGAGATCGGCCGTCGGCTGGCTCCCGAACCGGCTGCAGCCGCCGCGCTTGTTCCGGGCGCGGTGATCGCGGCGCATGGAACCGACGAGCAGCGCGCGCTTCTCGACGCTGTCGCCGCCGGGGAGCTGCTGCTCGCCATCGCCCACGCAGAGTGCGACCGCCGCGGCGCGAAGGCCCTGGGCACCAAGGCTTCTGGTCACGGCGACGCGTGGACGATCACCGGCCGCAAGAGCCCGGTGATCGCAGGTGACAGCGCCGACGTGATATTGGTCAGCGCTTCGCTACCGGACGGCGGCTCGGGTCTGTTCCTGGTGGACTTCTCTTCTCAACAGAATTCGGGCGTGACCCGCACTCCGTACCGGACCTTCGACGGTCAGCGAGGGGCGGATATCACCTTCGACAATGCGGCCGCCCAGCAGCTGGGCGCGGGCGGCGACGCCTCAGCGATCATCGACGAAATGGTGATCCGCTTCCAATCCGCGCTGTGCGCCGAAGCGGTTGGCGCGATGGACGAAGCCTTGAAGTTGACCACCGATTACCTCAAGACGCGCAAGCAGTTCGGTGTGCCGCTCAAGACGTTCCAGACCCTGACCCAGCGGGCCGCCGACATGTACGTCTCGCTGGAGCTGGCGCGCAGCATGAACTACTACGCGGCGGTGTGCGTCGCCGACGGACGATTCGACACCGTGGCGGCCGCACGGGCCAAGATGCAGATCGGGCGCTCGGGCAAGCACATCGCGGAAGAGTCGATCCAGATGCACGGCGGCATCGGCGTGACCGCTGAGTACCCCATCGCGCACTATGCGGCGAGGCTGACCGCCATCGATCAGACCCTCGGCTCGGCAACCGACCAGCTGCGATACCTCAGCGCGCGGGTGGCCGACTACGGAGTCGTCGCGCTCTGAGCATCTGCAACCGGTCCTTCCTTGATGACCTCGACCAGAAGCGCTGACCGCACTCGATCAGACGACGCCGGATTCGTCGGCCATGTCGACGGCGTCCGCTCTGCGCCTCGAGCGAACGTTCGGCGCTGCGGTGAGGTGTTCGAGGATGCCGGTGATGTCCAGCAATCGCTCGAGGAAATCAGGTCGGCGGTCGAGATGCAGATGCACGCCCGCAGCGGAGGTCCGCAGGTGAATCGTGAGCAGTGCAGAGATTCCGGCCGAGTCGCACAGCGTCATCTGCGCGCAGTCCAGATGAAGGTCCCGCAGCACGGGGTGGTCTGCGAGCAGTTTCCCGGCGGCCTCGACCAGCGCCGACGCTGTCGTGTACTCGACGTCACCGTCGATGTGCAGGATTGCCGATTGCGATGTGGAGTCAGAAGTCAGTGTGAGATTCATACGCGGAGTTGGTTGTGAGTGTCCTTGAGAGTGGTTTGTGCTGCGTCGATTATCCGCTGTGTGCGGGGGAAGTCCCGGAGCTGCGCAGCGAGGAGTTCCAGCGCCGGGTCAAGAGATTCGGTCGGGACGCCGCGCGCGGAGAGAATGCCGGCAGTCCACACGATGAAGCCGGTGAACAGCTCATCGTCGTCGGTGTAGAGCGCGGTGGCCAGGAAGTCGACGATATGGGCGATGTCCTCGACGGTGTGTTGGCGTTGCGCGTCGGTGTATCCGGCCATCGCCGGGAAGCGGTGCTCTAGATCGGCGACGGTCCTCTCGACCAGCTGCGCGGCACTGCGGCTGACCATCGTGAATTCCTGGTCCACCAGGTGGGGCAGATCGTCGATCGGCTGGTGGTTCGACGAGAAGCGCACGCGGGGGAAGTCCCCGCTCAGGCATTCGGCGGCCGATTCCGCATCCGGCGCCCATGCGTCGGCGCCGAGCAGTCGGGCGTACCGCCCGTCGTGACCGAAGCCCGCCCCGCCGGCAAGGACGTACACCCCTGCCGCCTGGCAGGCGGTGATCGCGGCATGGGCGGTTGGCAATCGAGTGGGGATGGAACAGGACAGTGCAACGGCGTCGGGTCCGTGTTGGTGCAAATGCGCAATGAGGTGTGGGGTGGGCACCTGCGCCCCGAGGAAGTCGACCTGCCAGCCCCGCAGCCGCAGCACCTCGGCTAGCAGCCGGGCCGGCAACGCGTGCCATTCGCCGTCGACGCACGCCACCGTCACCCGGCCGGCGTCCGGGGTGCGCCGGCAGCCGGGATGGTGGGCCAGCGCGGCGAGCACCCGTTCGTTGATCGCGGTGGCCGCGTGTTCCTGCGCGACGGTGATTCTGTTGGCGGCCCACTCCGTCCCGATGCGACGTTGGACCGGTGCGATCAGCTCGAGCACCACTCTCTCCGGGGGCAACCCCTCGTCGAGGGCTGCGAAAACCGTTCCCGCAGCGGCATATTCGTCACCTTCGAGGACCGCACCCCACAGGCGCTCCAAGATCTCCGGTGAGGTCGCCGCAACAGATCGCGTCTCCGTCACGCGGTATACCGTCCCGCGGTGTGGCCGTTGACGGCGGCCAGGTGGTTGCGATGCGGCGATGAGATGGCGACCACGGCCATGTCGTCGTGGGTCCGCTGCCCGGCCCACTGCGTCGCGAGCATCATGACGCGTTCGACCACCGCCTCGGCGGGCATGCCCGCACATTCGGCCAGGGCGGTCGAGAGCCGCTTTTCGCCGAAGACGTCCTTGTTCAGCGGTCCACCGCGGGCCTCGGTGACCCCGTCGGTGTAGAGCAGACACACCTCGCCCGGCGCCAGCGCTGTTTCGTAGGAGCGCGCCTTGAACTCCGGCAGCGCTCCCACCAACGTGCCGCGGGTGTCGGCGCGCTCCAGCCTGCCGTCATGACGCACGATCAGCGGAGCCGGGTGCCCGGCGCACGTCAGCCGCAGCATCAGCTGCCCGTCGCGGCGGGCGACCGACGCCAGGACCACCGTGGCGAAGCGGCTGTTGTCCGGCGACAGCAGCGCACTGTTGAGCAGCTTGAGCACGTCCTCGTGTTGGTCGGCCAGTGGCGCGAGCGCCTGCAGGGTGTTGCGGATCTTGCCGGTGAGCACAGCAGCGTCCAGACCCTTGCCGCAGACGTCGCCGAGCACCACGAGAGTCTCGTCCTCCGGCGTCGACGCGGGATGGACGTCATAGAAGTCGCCGCCGACCAGTTGGTGGTCCTCCGAAGCCCGGTAGCCGCCGGCCAGCTCGATACCGTGCAGCCGATGCAGCTGCGGGGGGAGCAGTTCGCGCATCAGGGTTCGGGTGATGGCGGACTGTTCCCCGTACAGCCGCGCCGCCGACAGCGCCGCGCCGGCGCGGGCGGCGAACAGCCGCGCGAACAGCTCCTCACCTTCGCTGAACGCCGTATGGGAGCTGCGCCGCAACAGGACGAGCGCGCCCGCCGGGACGCCGTGGCCGGGCAGCGGCGTGATCACCACGGATCCCACCGGCCCGGTGAACTGACTCGGGATCAACCAGTCGGGCACCGAAGCCGGATCGATCCACCGCGACGGCACCGGAGGGAATCCGCGCAGGGCCTCGGCCAGACCGGCGACTTCGGCGGGGTCGGCGTCGATGCTGCGATGCTCGACGGCGCCGGCGGCAACGCTGCACACCACCGGAACCTGCGGGCCGTGCGCTGCCGCCACCACCACCGCGGCGTCGGCCAGATGGCGCGCGGCCATCTGGACCGTTGCCTCCATGCACCGGTCGATGTTCAACGACGCCATGAGCACGGCGGAAGCCTCGTCGAGGAACGTCGCGCGCTCGCGTTCGCGCGCCAGGGCCTCCCGAGCGTCCTGCAGTATGCGGTCGGTGTCCTCGATCAGCCACCACGCGATCTTGTGGCCGGGCAGCACGGTCGGACGAGCGGTGAATGCCCGCTGGTCGACGGCGCCGACCACCACGCCTGCGTCCTCGGCGACCTCTGGAACGGCCTGCACCACGTCGTGGTGCGCGCGCGATAGCCAGGATGGTCCGGTCTCGCGAAGCAGGGTTCCGCGCAGTACGTCGGGCAGCAACGGCTGGGCAAGTGCGCTCACCGCTCGGACGACGCCGGCGCGGTCGACGACCAGCACGGGATGGGGAATTCTGGCCCACGCGGCATCACGTGCCGCATCCAAAGCGACAGGTGCCTGCTCGCGCATCGCAGCTCCAAACGGCCCTGCCGCTCGGCGCGCATACGCGCGACGATCATGGCGGCACACGACCACGGCCGGTAGGTAGTCCGATACTGGTCGCTTTCTGCACTGTATTGGTTGCGGGGGCAAACAGACAGCTTCGTCGGCGATCCGTAAGAGTTTTCGCAGGGCAAGGGCCCCAACGAACTTCGTAATCTGGATAACGTTTGGGCGCGGCAGCACTACTCGGATGTCGGCGCAGCCGACGTGGAGCGTGGCTGTTTCGCTTTGGCGCGCATGGCGAGCACGCCGCCTCCGATGACGAGCGCCATCCCGAGGTAGGTGGCCACCGTCGGTCGGTGATCCCACACGATCCAGTCGATGACCGCGGTGAAGACAATGACGGTGTAGATGAACGGGCCCACCTTTTCCGCGGAAGCGTAGCGGTAGGCGACGACGATCAACGCCTGAGAGAAAAGCTGCGCGAAGCCGAGAGCGATGAGCCACGGCCAGCCCTGCGGTGCGATCGGTTGCCAGTCTGCGATCGCGATCGGGACGGACAAGACGGTCGCGAGCAGAAAGTAGTAGAAGAGGATTCGGGTGACGGGTTCGGTGGCGCCGAGCCAGCGGACCGACATCATGGCCACCGCGAGCAGCAGGGCGCCGGCCAGCGCCGACAACTCACCCGCCGAGAACCCGTGCCCCTGCGGCTGCAGCACCAGAAGTATTCCGAAGAAACCGATTCCGGCGCCCAGCCAGGTCGGGACCGCGACCCGTTGCCGGGTGACCGCCCACGCGATCAGTGGCATCCACAGCGGCGCGCTGTAGGTCAGCAGCGTCGCGTTGGCCAACGGAATCTGCTTGATCGCGACGAACAGCGCATACCAGCATCCGGTTCCGGTGGCCGCTCGCAGCAGGTGCAGTCCAATCCTTTTCGTGCGGAGCGCCGCAAATCCGCCTCGCGACACGACCGGCAGGACGAACAGCAGACATATGGCGTTCTGGAACAACAGCAGCACGCCGGTCGACGTGTACTGCCCCGAGACCTTAGCCAGCGCGCCCACCAACGCCACGCAGAAGAATGCCGCGGTGGTGAGAAGTGCTCCGACAACGAGGTTTTCGTCCCGGTAGCCGACGGTCTCAGTGCCCACCGGTGCCAGATCCGAAGTGTGGTGTGGAGCGCTTCATCACACCGTTGAGCAGGCGTGGCGACAGGAGGTCGAGCGCGCGCAGCGGCAGCATCTTGCGCGGAGCAATGCGCACCGGGCGGGTGCGCGCGGCGACGACCATCCACTCGGCGGCCTCGTCGGCGCTCAGGGCGGCCAGGCCGTCGTAGGCGCGGGTGGGCGCGATCATCGGGGTGGCCACCAGCGGGTAGTAGATGGTGGTCGATTGCACGCCGGATTCGGCGAGCTCGTTGTCGATGACCCGGCTGACCGCGCTCAGCGCGGCCTTGGAGGCGTTGTACACACCGAAGAACGGCGACGACTCGGGCATCACGCGCCAGCTCGAGATGTTGATGATGTGCCCGTCGCCGCGTTCGACCATTCCGGGCGCTAGTCCGCCGATCAACCGAAGCGGCGCGTAATAGTTCAGCGTGATGGTGCGTTCGACGTCGTGCCAGCGGTCCAGCGATTCGAGCAATGGTCGGCGGATCGACCGGGCCGCGTTGTTGATGAGGATGTCGACGGGTCCGGTGGCCCGCACAAGCTCGTCGACTGCGTCAAGGTCGGCCAGGTTGGTCGGGATCGCGATCGCCTTGCCGCCGCGGGCGGTGATCCGGTCGACGACAGCCGCCAGCAGGTGTTCACGTCGGGCCACCACGATCACCGTCGCACCGTGCGCAGCGAGTTTCTCGGCGGCGACCTCGCCGATACCCGACGACGCTCCCGTCAGCAGAATCCGCTTGCCGCACAGATCTATCGGGGCACGATTCCGTCGGCGGGGCAGCGGCCGCATACCCGCCAGCCGTAACGCCCGACGCACGTTGGCAGGCGAGACGACTCGCTCAGCACTCTTCCTCACAGCCCGCCCCATCACCCGCGCCGCGCATGGCCGTTGCGCAGGCCGCAGAGATCGCGCATGAGGAGACCGTACAGGTGCACTCGTGGACGCAGGCGGGCCAAGACGAATTGGGGTCCCGGTGGCCGAAACCGCTCCGCGGTCACTTCCGGAATGGCATTGCTGAACTCAGCCGGCCGCGGCGAGCAGTCCCGGAGCCATCAGCCTTTCGTTGATCATGGGTGGGTAGCCGGAGCCGGTATCGAACCAGGGCCGTGAACACCACCGCGAGCACCGCGAGCATCGCCATATCGAACAGCCACCAGCCACCCCGGTGAGTCCACAATGTGTCTTCGATCGGCAACAAGGGCGAGACCGTCATCAGATCGACGGTCGAGGCCGACGCGGCGAAACCCCACCGCCCCGGCAACAGCCAGGAGAGTTGGTCGAGCACCAGCCTGCCGTTGATCTGAATCAGCCCGTTGCAGAACACCATCGACATCATGATCACCACCACGACCATGGGCAGGATCTGCTCGGGGGAGCGGGCCAGCGAGGACAGTGCGAGTCCGGCGATCGCCGACACCACCGCCGTCCCGGCCAACGTCAGATACAACTCGATGCTGCTGTTGCCCAACAGGACTGAGCCTTGCGTCGGGCCGCCCTTGCCGAGGACGACGATCGTGGTCAGGATCGCGGCCTGGATGGCGGCGGCCGCGCTGAACACCAGGATCTTGGCCGCGAGATAGGCCGACGCCGACAAACCCACCGCTTGTTCTCGCCGGAAGATCGCCCGCTCACCGACCAGATCCCGGATCGTCAACGCGGTGCCCATGAATACAGCCGAGATATTGATCAGAATCAGCAGCTGGGTGGGTTCGTTCGGGGTCTTTCCCTGCGGATCGGCGGGACCGAACCCCACATTCCCGGGCACCACGAGGGCCAGGACACCGACGACGAACGGCACCACGGCCAGGAAGATGAAGTAACCGCGGTCCGCGACCGTCAACCGCACCTGGCGCCGCGCGACGGTCGATATTTGACGCCACAGGCTGGTCTGTGTCGGCTCGCCCGGTGGCCCGGTGGACGTCGGCGAAGCCTGCGCCGGCGGCTCAAAAATGTTGTGGCGGGCCAAAAACGCTTGATGGGCGGCCTCGGGGTCAGTGCTGACCCAGGCGAAGATGTCAGCCCAGTCGTCGGACTGCATCGCTCGCCAGACGTCCGCCGGCGGGCCCTTGAAGGCGATCTTCCCGCCCGAAGCCAGCAGCAGCACCTGGTCGCACAGTTTCACGTAGGCCAACGAGTGCGTCACCACAATGACCACCCGGCCGGCGTCGGCCAGTTGGCGGAGCATCGTCATCACCTGCCGGTCCAGCGATGGATCAAGTCCCGACGTCGGCTCGTCGAGGATCAGCAGCGACGGTCCGGTCAGCAACTCCATGGCCACCGAGGCCCGCTTGCGCTGGCCGCCGGAGAGTTTGTCGACGCGAGTCGATCGATGCGCGGTCAGCTCGAGCTCGTCGAGAACCCGCGCTACGACGGCCCGCCGGTCGGCAGCTGTGGTGTCCGGCGGAAGCCTCAACTCCGCGGCGTAGTCGAGTGCCTGCTCGACGGTGAGCTGACGGTGGACGACGTCGTCCTGCGGCACCACCCCGATCCGCGACCGTAGCGAGGCGTACTCGCCGTGCACATCGCTACCGTCGAAGCTGACCCAACCGAAGCTGGGTTGCGTTGCGCCGCCGAGTAATCGGATGAGAGTCGATTTGCCGGCACCCGACGGGCCGATCACCGCGGTAACCGTGCCGGGACGCGCCGTGAACGAAATGTCGGTCAACAGATCTCGGCCGTCGACAACGAATCCCAGGCCGCAGGCCTCCAGCCCACCCGTACCGGTATCCGGCGTGGCGACACGTGGCTCGAGACGGTCGCCGGCGACGGTGAAGTCGGAGTTGCCGACGGTCACGACATCACCCGAGCGCAGGAGCGTCTGGCTGACGAGACAGCCGTTGACGAATGTGCCGTTGCCGCTGCGGTTGTCGCGAATCTCCAGACCGGCCGGTGTGGGCACCAGAACCGCATGGACGCGCGAAACCAGTGCGTCGTTGACCATGATCTCGTTCTGCGCTCCCCGGCCGATCGTGATCGCTCCCGGCGGCAACGGCGGCGGGCGTTGTGGCAGAAGGTTTCTGGCGACCCCGGTCGGAGGTCGCGCCCCGGCAAGGGGTGGCGGCCTTCGTGGTGGTGGTCGGCGCGGCGGAGGTCTCAATGGCGGAGGAGCAGTCATGGCGGTCGGTGCGCGGGACGCGAGCGGCCGTTTCGGCGGCTGTGCAGTGGACACCCGGAAGATCAACCGCGGTCCGCCCGGAGCGCCGATCGTGATGCTGGCGCCGTCGCGAATCGGCACGATGTCCGTCCGCGTGCCGTCGACGAAGATCCCGTTGCGGCTCTTGTCGATGGCGAACCAGCGACCCTCGTCGAAGCGCAGCAGCACGTGTGTGCGAGACACCAATTCCAGCGCGGGTCCGTCGAGGTGAATATCGGAGTCCGGAGAGCGGCCCACGGTGACATCGCGCTCAGCGGGAAAGGTGTAGACCGCCGATCCGAGGGTCACCGTCAACGGTGGCGCGGTCACCGGTTTCGTCATTGGCTCACCACCTGCACGACGTGCCATGCCGCCAAAGCGATGAGCAGGACACCTAACGCCCGCAACACCCGTCGAATCGCCGGTCCTTCCATTTGCCCGCTGCGGCGCTGTAGGAATCGGACCAGGAGCACGTATCCCAGCATGACGCCGAACGCGGCCGCCAACGGAAAGACGACTCGATCCAGCAGCGAGGGCTGCAATCCGCCGACCGATACCCCGATCGCGACGATTGCCGACCACGAGAACAGGTACTGCGGGTTGAGCGCCCCGACGATGAACCCCGCCGTGAAGCCCCATCTGTTTCGTCGCGGCACCGACTCGGCCGCGTCGGAACCTGCGGCGGCCGGCCCTGTTCTGGCCATCAGCAGCCACGCACCGACGGCCAGGAACATCACGATGGCCAGCACCTCGATGCCGGTGCGCACCACCGGAAAGCGTTCGAGCAGTGCGACTGTGCCGAACGTCGCCAGCGCGCAGTAGATGGTCTCGGCGGGGACCCGCCCGAGTCCGAACCGCAAGGCTCCGGAGGGATCGCCGGCGAGCGTTCGATGCACGACGAGCACCGTCACCGGCCCCATCGGCAGCACGGCGCTGAGGAACCCGAGGACACTGCCGACCGCGACCACCGCGATGGTGCTCCCCGACATGCAGCGCCCCTTATCCGGCTATCGCCCGTACCGGGATATCAGCGTCTCCGCCTGACGGTGGGCAAGGGCCATCGCGGTGAGCATCGGGTTGGCCGACGGGCTCGCGGGGAAGAGACCGGTGTCGCAGACATAGACATCGGCGAGGCCGTACACGGCGCCGAAAGAGTCAGTGACGTGCCGTCGGGGATCCGATCCCATAGCCGTCGTGCCGAAAACATGATTGGCGACGATTCGGAAGTCCTGCGGGGTCAGCGTCGCCCCGCGGATCGCGTCCGCTGCCTCGGCGGAGTCGTACCGCGGCGCCAAGCCGTGCATGCCGGGTAGGACCGCACGCGCCCCGGCCGCGGCGTACATCTCAGCGAGCCGCGCGGCGCCCTCCTGCATGCGCATGGCGTCACCCGCACCGAGGTCATATCGCAGGCTCAACACGCCGCCGGGCAGCGCACGAACCCGTCCGACCGACTCCTGTCCGTTCACCCACGCCGTCCAGGTCGCCACATGTCCATAGTCAGCCAGCGATCGCACAAAGTCCTCGCCGATGCCCGGGTTCATCATGCCGAGCACCGACGGCATCGCCCAGACCGACTCGAGCTTGATGCCGGCGGCGAGCAATTCGGTGATGTGATAGCCCTGCGTCGCACCGTGCCACGGCGACACCGGCTCGTCGAACAAACCCAATACGACGACGCCGGGATGCATCCGGACGTTGCGTCCCACGGGAGCCGCCTTGTGACCGCTGCGCTGCAAGATCTGCGGGGACGCCAAAGCGCCCGCGGCGAGCACCGTGCACTTCGCCTCGACACGCACCCGATGTGTGCGACGGCCCGTCACAGGATCGACCACCGCGCCGCGCACCCCGCGCACTCTATTCCCTTGTAGCAGCAAACGATCGACGTGCACCGAGGTGTACACGCGACCTCCCGATCGCAGCAACTCGGGGATACCGCGACGGTCCATGGACTGCTTCGCCCCAGACGGACATCCCGTCATGCACTGTCCCGAGCCGCGGCAGTTGTGCTCGTTGCGACGCAGCGGTTCCACCTCGTAGCCGAGCGCTTCGCCGCCTACCCGAAACAGATCGTTGCGCCGGCCCTGCACCTCCGCCTGAACCGGTCGCACACCCATGAACTGTTCGACCGCGTCGTAGTGACGGTTCATCTCTTCCGGCGCCACGCCGTCGACGCCGTGTTCCGTTGCCCACTTTTCGAAGACGAAGTCGGGCGCACGCATGCAGATGCCGGAATTGATGACAGAACCACCCCCCAGACAACGCGCCTGCAGGGTGGGTACGGCGACATTGCCGCGCGCGGTGCGCATTCCTTCATCCCAGAACCACCGGGCCAGTGTTTCGCCCGCCTCAGCGCCCCGGTCACGCTGACGCATCGCCGCGCCGGCCTCGAGCACCACAACGTCGAGTCCCTCGGTCGCCAGCTGATGCGCGAGCACCGTGCCCGCCGGTCCAGACCCGACCACACAGACGTCGCAGTCGAGTGCCAGCGAGCGGTCGTAGTCGGCATGCCCTTGTACGCGCCTGTCCCCGTTCGCCTTCGGGCCACCGGCTGTCGCGGGCCTGCGTACCTCCAGGTGGATGCGCGCTTCCCTCAACACATGCCTCGTGGCGCCGGCCACCAATCCCAGGGCTGGGCCGGATGTGGGTCGACGATAACCGGCCAGCACCTCCTCGAACGCGCGAAGGAACCACCGCACATCGTCATCGGTGAGAATCACCGGCGGCAGGATCTTGATCATGTTGAGGTTGAAACCCGGGATCTGCACAAGGATCCCGCGCCGATGCAGATCGATGTGCACGGCGGCGGCGAATGCGCCCGGATCGACCACGCCCATCATCCGCTGCTGGACACGCAGCGCGAGATTCGCCGAAGGTTTGAACGACACGCCGATGATGAGGCCTTCGCCGGTGATCCGGTCGATCACGTCGTAGCGGTCGGCGAGATCCTGCAGTCCGGAACGGATCTTGCCTGACAATTCCCTGGCACGGTTGGGTGCGTCGAGTTCTTCGAGCACGTCGAGTGTCGCGAGGCCGGCGGCCATGGCGAGGTTGTTCTCGGCGAAGGTCGAGATGTAGATCGGCCCGGACTTGAAGGCCGCATACACGCGGTCGTAAATGTCCTGGGTCAGCAGCACGGCACTCACGGGCGCCTGACCGCCGGACAGCGTCTTGCTGACGGTGAGCATGTCCGGTTGGACACCGGCCCCGTGGCAACCGAACCAGTGCCCGAGTCGTCCGAGTCCGGTCTGCACCTCGTCCATCACCAGCGCCGTGCCGAACTGCGCGCAGAGCTTCTGCGCCTCGCGAAGGTATTCCGCCGACACGACTTCGCAGGTCATCCCCTGGACGGCTTCGACGACGAAGGCAGCGACGTCGCCGTAGGCCAGCTCGCGGCGCAATACGTCGATGTCGTTGCGCGGCATCGGTGTACACGTCGGCATGAGCGGATCTGCGGTGATCTTCATTTCGTCGAAGCCGCACATCGAAATCGCGGCGTACGTGCGTCCGTGAAATGCGCCGTCCAGGTAGAGATAGCGACGGCGGCCGGTGGCCTGACGGGTGAATCGGACACAGATCTCCGTCGCCTCCGCGCCCGAGTTGGCGAACACCACCTTTTGGAACTGCGGACCCGCCAGGGCGATCAACCGCTCGGCCAGCAGACCGCCCAGCACCGACGCGTTGGCGATGGTCAGATTGGGCAGATCCATGTCGACGACGTCGTGCAGAGCTGCCCGCACACGCGGATGATTCCGCCCGATGAAGTGAACGCCCCCGCCGCTCAACAGGTCCAGAAACCGGCGGCCGTCTTCGGTCCAGAAGTAGGCGCCGCTGGCGCGGGTGAACACCGCGTCCATGCCGGCGATCTCGTACATGTGCAGCAGCTTCGGGTGCACATGGCGCTTGGCCAGATGCGTGCTCGAGTGCAGGTGCTCCTCGACGAACTCCCCGAACGTCATACTCGGTGCTCCAACGAGTAGCCGTACTCGTCGAAGACCGACTTCCAATGGGCGCGTACCAACTCGGCGAGTTCGTCGTCGACGCTCAGCTTGTTGGTTTGATAGCCGCCCAGGTTGGCCAGATAGCCGCCGATGGTGGCGTCGTAGCGATCACCCTGCGGAATGTCGAGGTGACGGTAGATGCCGTCGAGTGCGTCGCGCGGGTGCGCCACCAGATCGGGGTAGGCGACCTCGATGAAGTTCTCCGGCGGGATGAGTGCGCGGTCCTCGAAGAAGCGCTCGAAGAGCCGTTGCCCGACGACCGCCACCTGCGTCGCCCTGTTGTGAATGAATTCCGCCTCGGGCACCTGCAGGAAGTTCTCCCAGTCGGTCTGCTTGCGCATATGGATCGTGGACGCCGCCACCGTGAACGGATCGCGGTGGATGTGAACGAATTTGGCGTCGGGGAAGACATCGAGCAGCATCCGGATCCGCGCCATGTGCGCACAGCTCTTGATGACGGGTCGCCGTCCACCCGAGTGCAGGCGCACCTTGCCGACGAACCAGCGCAACGCTGTCTTCCACTCGTCACGCTCATCTTCACGGGCTTGGAGAAAGTCGAAGTAGCGTTCGTAGCGGGGCAGTAGGTCGGGCAGCATGAACGCCAGGTACGGCGAGAGCCCGGTCAGCTTGGCCAGCGCGATCTCGTCTTCGGCGGCCTCGTCCCAGCCCTGCGCGACGTTGTCGTATCCGCGGGTGTCCGCCAGGGCGCCGGCGGTCAATCGGGGAATGGTCTTGCTGGTGGTCATGAACGCGGTCGGGAAAATCACTTGGTAGACGGTGGGATACGTGTTGCCGGGATCGCGCCCGAGCAGATTGTGGAGGTGGGTCGTACCGCTGCGCCAATGACCGAGGATGAAGATCGGGGGCGGGTCGACCGGTGTCGACCTGATGCGCCGGTCGTAGCGCCGACGTTCGACCGCGCCGACGGTGGTGGCCCCGATGCTCCACCCGGTGATCCACACGACCCGGTGCAGGTAACGAGCACTCACCCGGAACCGCGCGCCGACAAGCATGCGGAACCACTGGGGAATCTCGATCCCCATGATCAGCTGATCGGTGCTGAAGCGCCGCTCGAGTCGCTGTACTCGCGCACCGCGACGAAGCCGCTGAGGTCTGCCGGGTCGCCGCAGCGGGACCGGCGGACGCGCGTCCACCTCGGGGAGACCGATTGTCCGCTGCACCTGTGGATCGGCGAGATAGGCGAGCGTGAAAAGCCAACGCAGCGCCGAGAACGACGCGCGCTGGATGTAGCGATCGGCGTGTTCCCACGCCTCCAGCCGCGAGACCCGTTCGTGCAGGGGAGCGGCTGAGAACAGCCGTCCACGATGCGTGATCGCCGTGCCGATCTCGAACACCACCAGAAGACCCCGCAGTTGGATGCGCTGCGGGAGCGCGGCCCGGGCCACCAGGGTGTCGACGTAGGCCACGGCGCCGGCGGCTTCACCCCCGATTCCGATCGGTTCGCACGCGGGGAACAGCGCCTCGGCGATCGCCGCGACAACCACGCTTTCTCTGGTGGTCAGCACCTGCAATGGGGTCCCCTTTGGTAGCTGAAAAACTGTATCGCGGATCAGAGAGCCCCGGCGGGTGGAATGCGACGTCATTCGCTGCGTGGCCGGATCCCCGTAACCGGACGGCGTTCGTGTGCGGCGCCGCGAGCGCCGCGAGTTAGCTCCGGCGCATCTGGACCGGCGTCGTCCGCGGCTGCTTCTCGACGACGGCAGTTCGCCGGTGGACGACTGCCAGGCCGCCACGGCTGGGCGCGAAGACCACCCCGTGATCACGTGCCCGCTCGCCCGGTGCGTCAGTGGGGACGAGCCGAAACTCCCGCAGCAGCGTGCGGAGCGTGACGTCCATCGCCATGTTCGCGAACGTCGCGCCGATGCACCGCTGGAATCCGCCCCCGAAGGGGATCCAGCCCGAGGGCTTGCGGGTGGTGCCGATGAAACGTCCTGGATCGAAAGACTCGGCACGCGGGAAGCAGTCTTCGGACGAGTGGGCAAGCCGGACGTTGATCATCAAAGTGGTGCCTTCGGGGATGACCCAGTCTCCCAACCGGATTCGGGTCAGGGCGCGGCGCTGCACGATGTCGCCCACCGGGCGTGTGCGCTGCACTTCCCAGATCGTCGCCTGCCGCCACTGCGAACCGCCCGCATCAGCCTCGGCCGTCAACCGCGACAGCAATCGCGGATGTCGGCGCAGCCGTTCGACGGCCCAGGCCAACGTGGCGGCAGTCGTCTCGTATCCGGCCGCCAGCAGTCCGAGCAATTCGTCGGCGATATGAGCATCCGACATCGCCTCCCCGTTGTCGTATCGAGCCTGCAACAAGATGGCGAGGACGTCGGTGCGCTCGGGGAAAGCGGCGTCGGCTCGTGCCTTCGCGACCAGCGCGTGGACCGCCGCGTCGAAGTGGGATCGGTATCGAAGTAGCCGCGCCCCCGGACTCCATACACCGAAGTCCTTCCGCACAATCGGTGGCAGCAGTCCGATCCGGGCGCCGAGCGACACCGCGCTGGGCAACAGCGCGCACAATTCGTCCACGGCGGGGGCGTCGGCGCCGAGCATGGAGCGCAGGAGCCCACGAACGAGAATGCGCGTCATCGCGGGCAACGTCTGGAACTCCTGCCCTTCCGGCCAATTTGCAGATTCGCGCAGCACCTCCTCTTCGACGATGCGCCGGTGCTGTGCGACGTGCGTGGAATGGAACGGCGGGGCCAGCAGCCGCCGTCGGTTCAGATGTTCTTCCCCGTTGAGGTTGAACATCGATCCGGGGCCGAAAACCTTGCCGAGGTTGAGGCGCGCGCGTCCCAGAACCGCTCTACTGGTACCGAACAGGTCGCTGATCAGTTCCGGATCGCCGATCACCACGGTCCGCCCGAAGCCGGGTAGGTCGAGGGTGAACATGGTGCCGTGCCGCCGGGCCATAGCGGCGACCAGCCGGCGCCGCGCCGCCAGGAATGCGAGCCCCTGTGCCGCCTTCGGCAGCCGCAGCGCAGGCGGCAGGTGTATCGCTTCAGTTGACGCCGTCGCCATGTTCGCCACCTCGACACCGGCCGTCATCATGTGATGACGCCGTTTCATCGAAGCATGCAACGTGAGGGGATGTTCGGTGTCGAGAATGTGGTGCTGACTCCGTCCTAGGGATGAGCGGCCACCAGGCAACTGCTGCGAGCCTGAGCCCGACCGACCGCTCACGTTGGTATAAGCAGATGTCGCCAGAAACAAGGAGTCCATTACCTCGTGTTCAGATCCGCGCTCAGCGTGCTGCTCGCCGCTTCACTCGCCCTCACCGGTTGTCAGCAGTCCGACCAGACCTCCGAGGAACCGGCTTATCCGAGCAGACCCGTCACGATGACGGCGGGAGCCAACCCGGGCAGCGGTTTCGACATCACGATCCGAGCGGTGGTCGAGGCGCTGCAGCAGGAACGGCTCGTCGATGTGCCGTTACCAATAGAGAATCGGCCGGGAAACAGCGGAGCAGATTTCCTCGCCGAGATGGTGGAGCAGTACCAGGGCAAAGACGACGAGGTTTCGGTCACCTCGCTGTCGATGATGATGAACGAACTGCTCGGCAAGTCGAAGTACGGCTACGACGACGTCACGATGATCGCGCGGCTGATCACCGAGTATTACGTGGTCGTCACCCGCTACGACTCCCCGTACAACAACCTCGGTGACGTCATGTCGGCCATCAAGTCCGACGCCAAGCGCGTCGTGGTCGGGGCCGCCAACGATGATCAGGCGCCTTTCGACCTGCTGGTCGCAGCGGCCGGCGGTGACCCCTCGACCATCAACTACGTACCGTTCGAGGGCGGCGGTGACCAGATCAGCGCACTGGAGAAGGGCGACATCAGCGTCGCGATCGGCGGTGTCAGCGAGTTCGTCGACCTGCTGAAAGCGGGGACCCTGCAGGCGCTGGGGGTGTTGGCAGAGGAACGGTTGCCCGAACTGGATGTGCCGACCGCCAGGGAGCAGGGGTTCGACGTCACCCTCTCCAATTGGCGAGGCCTTTACGGACCGCCGGACATGCCGCAGGTCGCCGTCGAGTTCTGGCAGAACGCGCTCGGCACGATGGTGGAATCGCCGACCTGGCAGCAGATCGCCAAGGACAGACACTTCACCACGACCTTCATGATCGGCGACGAATTCCAGACCTTCTTGGCGGAGACCCAGGCCGACGTCAAACAAGCGCTGGCGCTGTGATCAGTTCTTCGGCGTCGGGCTCATCGAGCTGATGTAGTACGTCTCGTCGCCGGTGGCATATCCGCCGCCCGCCGTCGCGATGTGCACGTGGTCGAAGTGGTTGGCGGTCTCGTTGCCGTAGTCCGCGGTCCAACTCGGTGCGCCGATGCCGGGGTAGAAGCCCTGCCGCCAGATCACGTGCAGGATTCCCCAGCGCTTCGCGTTCGCCAACGCCAGCCCGGCGATCTGGTTGCCGAGTTCGATGCCCTCTTCGCTGCTGTGGTTCGGGATCATGACGTCGATCGCCAGACCTTCGGGATGCCACCGCAAGGGGTCCTGCCGATACCCGCCGATGGTGGTGATCTCGGGGAACATCACGCTGATCGCGCGAGCGGCCCAAATGGTCCTGACCTGCAGATTGCTCTCGGGCGCAACGCCCTTGGGCAGCTCGAACGGAAGCTCTCGCGCAGCCGCGGGCGCGCTTGCGGCCAGCAGTTCGGCCTCCGCGGGCACCGGGACCCTCGGCGCAGCGGGCGGCGCGGATTCGGGTGACATCGGCGCCACCGCCGCCGGCTTTTCGCTGTGCGGCGCCTCGGCGTTCTGGGCGTACAGCATGGCGCCGGAGACGACCAGCGAAACCACGATCGCCAACCACCGGCCACGGCCGTTGGCTAACAGGTTTCTTGCCACGGGAGAGCACTTTACTGTCGTCTCTGACACGGTATTGCCGTCTTGGTGGTCTCGTAATGTTCTCTTAGACCCCCACGACCCGACGGCCAGCAAGTTCTACGCCACCGAAAAACCCAAAAAGTTCGCGAGCGCGGTGTGTTGGGCGCCAAGCGCGTAGTACTACTCATCCGCGGTTGGCCACGGCGCGGCATGCTGAACGCATGACGCTCACCAAGCCCGGGTCCGGTGCCGACAGGGTCGCTGCCGAGACTCCGGCCGACCGTGACCGCGCTGTCGACGTCGCCCGGCTCGGCGCCCTCGTGGTCGTGATGTTCGGGCACTGCGCACTGCTGCTCGCCACCATCGACAACGGGCTGCGGATCGGCAACCTGCTCGGCGAACTGCCCGCACTCGCTCCCATCACCTGGGTCGTGCAGGTCATGCCGCTGTTCTTCCTGGCAGGCGGTGCGGCAGGCGCCTACGGCTGGCATTCGGGCTCGTCGTGGGGCACCTGGCTGGTCAAACGCGCGCAGCGGCTGTGCCGCCCCGTCTTCTGGTATCTCGCCGCGTGGTCGATCGGCATCGCGGTGACCTACTACGTGCTCGGCGCCGACTCCGCGGAAAGCATCGGCCGCGAATGCGTGGCCCTGCTGTGGTTCCTCGGTGTCTACCTCGTGGTGCTGGCCTTCGTCCCCGCCCTGACCCGAATGTCGACCGGTCGCGCGGTCGCCGCCATCGTCGGGGTGCTGATAGCCGTCTCCGCGGGATTCGACGCGATCCGATTCGCGGTCGACGCACCGATGGCGGGCGTCGCGAACTTCGTCATCGTCTGGCTGATCCCGATGGTGATCGGGGTGGCCTACGCGCGACACCTGGTCGGGGCGCGCACAGCGCTCGTCTTCGCCGCGTCCGCATTCGCCGCGCAACTTGTGGTCGCGGCCGTAGGACCCTACGAGGTCTCCCTGGTTGTCACTGGGACCGAACGCATCTCGAACGTGTCGCCGCCGACGCTGTTGCTCGCGCTGCACTGCACCTGGATGTCGTTCGCGTTCATCGCGTTCGCGGGCCCGATTCGGCGCTGGGCTCAGCGTCCGCGCGTCTGGTACGTCGTCGCGACAGGCAACGCGGGAGCGATGACGCTGTACCTCTGGCACATCCCCGCGATCGCGGTGGCCACCTTCACCCTGCACGCCTTCGGTCTGGACGCCTACGACGTTGACGCCCCGCACTTTTGGGCCATGCTCGCCCTGCGTGCCGTGGTGTTCGCCGCCGTGATGCTCGCCATGTTCATGGTGCTCTCGCCGCTCGAACATCGTCGACTGCCGTGGTGGGACGCACCCGTCGCCGCCACCGGCACCCGGTCGACCGCCGCCGGTGTGCTGATCGTCCTCGCCGGAGTGGCGCTGGTGTTGCTCGCCAAAAATGGTCTGGGCGACCTCCAGGGGCTCGCCACCCTCGCATGCTTCGTCACCGCGGCCGCTGCCGCGCGGATCTGCGCCGGCGCGAAAAATTCCCAATCCGCCACGGCAACAACGGTTTAACGGCCGACGAGCTGCTCCGGAGGCTTTGGCTTCGGCCACGGAGCCGGCCGCGGTCTTGCGCGGATCATCTGCGGCCACCAGAACCACCGGCCCAGCAGGGCCGCGATCGACGGGGTCATGAACGCGCGGATCACCAGGGTGTCGAACAGCAGACCCATACCTATGGTGGTGCCCATCTGAGCGACCACCGTCAGCTCGCTGACCATCATCGAGATCATCGTGAAGGCGAACACCAGACCGGCTGAGGTGACGACCGAGCCACTGCCGCCCATCGCGCGGATGATCCCGGTGTTCACCCCGGCGTGCAGTTCTTCCTTCAACCGCGCGACGAGCAGCAGGTTGTAGTCGGCGCCCACGGCCAACAGGATGATCACCGCCATGGCCATGACCATGAACTGCAGTTCGATGCCCAGCACGTGCTGCCAGATCAGCACCGACAGGCCGAACGACGCGCCGAGCGACAACACCACGGTGCCGACGATGACCGCGGCGGCGACGACAGCGCGCGTGATGATCAACATGATGGTGAAGATCAGCGCGAGCGCGAGGATCGCGGCGATGAGCAGGTCGTAATTGTTGCCGTCCTGCATGTCCTTGAATGCCGCTGCGGTTCCGCCGACATAGATCGTGGAACCCTCGAGGGGCGTGCCCTTGATCGCTTCCTTGGCCGCGTGCTTGATCGCCTCGATGCGGTCGATGCCGTCGGCGCTGAGCGGATCTCCCTCGTGCTGGATGATCATTCGGACCGCATGACCGTTGGGCGAGATGAAGCTGTCCATGCCGCGCTTGAACTCTTCGTTGTCGAAGATCTCCGGCGGCAGATAGAACGTGTCGTCGTTCCAGGAGTCGTTGAACGCATCGCCCATGGCCGACTGGTTCTCCGACAGCGCAGCCTGCTGATCCTGCATGCCACCCTGTGTGGCATGCATCGTCAGCATCATGTTCTGCATCGTCTTCATCGTCTCGATCTGCTGGGGCATCAACGCCAGCAGTTGCGGCATCAGCGAATCGAGCCGCTCGAGATCCGGAAGCAGGTCCTGAACGGCCTCAGTCGTGGTGTCGACGCCGTCGATCGTGTCGAACACCGACCGCATCGACCAGCAGAGGTTGATGTTGTAGCAGTGCGGCTCCCAGTAGAAGTAATTCCGAATGGGACGGAAGAAGTCGTCGAAATTCGCTATGTAGTCGCGTAATTCGGCGATGTCGACGGTCATGGTGCGCGTCTTCTGCACCATGCTGTGTGTCGTCGCGCTCATCTCGCCCATCAGGTTCGACATGCGGGTCATCGTGTCGATGGTGACCTGCATTTCGTCGGCCTGCTTCAGCATGTCTTCCATGCGGTCCTGCAGGTACTTGCGGTTCAGGTCCTGACCGACACCACCGAGGCTCATCTGCGCCGGAATCGTGCTGAACTTCACCGGTTTACCGTCGGGGCGGGTGATCGCCTGGACGCGGCCGATCCCGGGCACCCGGAAGATCGCCTTGGCGATCTTGTCGATCACCAGGAAGTCCGCGGAGTTGCGGAGGTCATGGTCGCTCTCGATGAGCAACAACTCCGGGTTCATGGTGGCCGGGGAGAAGTGGCGTTCGGCCGCCGCAAAGCCCAGGTTCGCGGGCAGGTCGGGCGGCAGATACTTACGGTCGTTGTAGTTCGGTTGATATCCGGGCAAGGTGAGCAGCCCGACGAGTGACAAGGCGATGGTCGCCAGCAGGACAGGGCCCGGCCAGCGAACGATCAAGGCGCCGATCTTTCGCCAACCCCGAATGCGCATGGCGCGCTTGGGTTCCAAAAGGCCGAATCGGCTCGCGACGGTGATGATCGCCGGGCCCAACGTCAGCGCGACCAGCACGCCGGTTGCCATGCCCACGGCCAGCGGTACGCCCAGCGTCTGGAAGTAGGGCAACCGCGTGAAGGACAGGCAGAAGGTCGCACCCGCGATGGTCATACCCGAGCCGAGCACCACGTGCGCGGTGCCGTGGAACATCGTGTAATACGCCGACTCTCGGTCCTCGCCGAGAGTTCGCGCCTCTTGATAGCGGCCTATGAGGAAGATGGCGTAGTCCGTTGCCGCGGCTATCGCGAGTGTGACGAGTAGGTTCGTCGCGAAGGTCGACAACCCGATCAGCTCGTGATACCCGAGGAAGGCCACCACCCCGCGCGTCGCCGCCAGTGTCAGAAAAACCATCACCAGCACGAGCAGCACGGTGCGGATCGATCGGTAGACGAGCAGCAGCATCGTGATGATCACCGCGAAGGTGACCATCTCGATGATCCGGATGCTGCGGTCGCTCGCGATCTGCTGATCGGCGACCAGGGCCGATCCACCAGTCACGTAGACCTTCACGCCCGGCGGCGGCTCCAGCCCGTCGACGAGCTTGATGACCTGCTCCACCGACTCGTTGGACAGCGCCTCGCCCATATTGCCGGCGAGATACACCTGCACGTATGCGGCCTTGCCGTCGGCGCTCTGCGCGCCTGCTGCCGTCAGCGGATCGCCCCAGAAGTCCTGAACGTGTTCGACGTGTTTGGTGTCGGCCTCGAGTTTGTCGACGAGTTCGTCGTAATACTCGTGCGCCTCCGCGCCCAACGGCTTGTCGCCTTCGAGCAGGATCATCACCGCGCTATCGGATTTGTACTCCTCGAAGACCTCGCCGACCTTCTTCATCGCGATCACCGACGGCGCTTCGGCCGGGCTCATCGACACCGACCGCATCTGGCCGACCACTTCGAGCTGCGGCACGGTGACGTTGAGCAGGGCGACGATCAAGACCCAACCGATGATGATCGGCACGGAGAACACGCGGATCCACTTGGCAAGGCCTCTGCGGCGATCCTGCGCGGGCCGGGCAAGCGGATCTTGGGTGGGAGCGCTCATCGCAGTGTCGTCGGGCGCGACGGGTTGCTTCCGCTGCTATTGAGCCCAGCCTGAACACAGTTGGGCACCTCGCGGAGCTCCTCCCTGGATTGTTAAGCTTGCCTTAGTTCCTACCAGATCAGGCCCGTTAGCGGCCACTCACAGCAGCCCCACAGCGAACGAGGCCGCCTGATCGACCATTCCCGACCGGACGTAGGCGCCGTGCGCGCCCCAATCCCGTCCGCCTTCGAAACAGATCGGGTCGTTCGGCACGCACATCTCCACGGTCTTTCCGGCGTAGAGCGGCGCAACGCCGGGTAGCGGTCCGGGCGACAGCGAATCGGCGAAGCTGCTCCTTGGACCGCCGAAGATCGCAGCCGCGGCGACGTTGTCGGCGACCGCCGGGGGCATCGCGGCGGTAGCCAAGTCGACGACAGCGGCCCCTTGGGAGTAGCCGCCGAGCACCATCCGGGTATTCGGGCACGTCGCGGCCATCGACTGCACATGAGCGCTCACGTCGTCGCGGCCCGCGGGCGTGCTGCGGCCGAAGTCACGGCTCGCGGGGTAGTTGACCGCATACACACCGACAGAGCGCTCGCCGAGACGTGAACGCAGCGAGTCGACGAACGCCTGCCCGATACCGCCAACGCCGGGCGGTTCGGTGGTGCCACGAGCGAACACAATTTCGACGTCGGGACAAGGAACCGCGGCCGCGGGTGGCACGGTCGCCAGAGTGATCGACAGAGTGGCGCCGGTGAGGCCCACAAGCCCTAGCACGCGCGAGATGGTCGTCATACTCGTACGTCGCTCAAGGGCGCGGAGATGTCACATCGGCGGCGGCAATCCTCACCAAGAAACTGACGGACGCGTTAACGGTCAGCTGGCCAGCAAACAATGACCCGAGCCATCCGTGCGTCAGCGTGACAGCCGGGACTGCCGTGCCAGATGGTTTGGAATGGGCAGGACGGGCCCAGCGGTACGCCTGTTTCGGCGATCAAGGCCCTGATCACGAGGTCGACCTGGTGATACGCCACGCGGTCCGGCGACATATGTCTTAGCGTGTGAGTTATCGCAGGTCACTTCGACTGCGTCAGACAGCGACAAGCAAATATTGCCCGGTTAGCTTCGCGCGGGGGCGCGGCGCCGGGCGGCGACCGATCTGTTCGCCGACGAAGGTGGTGGGGAAGCGGTGGAAGCGGTACTGGGATTTTCTGTGACGTCCAGCAGTGTCGGCTGGGTCCTGCTCGACGGACCCGGCGTCGACGCGGCCGCCCTCGATCACGACGTGTTCGACGTCGCCGGCTCATCGGACGACCACGACATCTCCAAGCACATCGCCGCCCTGCGCGGGGCGCTGTCGATCGCCGCGGCGAGCGGCCACGAACTGAAATCGATAGGGCTGACCTGGACCCCTGACGCCGCCGCGACGGCGAATCTACTGCTGAGTTCGTTGCCCGAACTAGGGTTCGTCAAGGTCGCATCGGTGCGGCTTTCCGAGGCCGTCCGCACGTGGGCGTACGTATACGGCGAGGCGCTCGGCTTCGAGAAGGCGGCCGTGTGTGTCGTCGAACCCGCGGCCGCGACGGTGCTGTCTTTCGGATACGGCGCCGTCCGGACATTCGCGACTCCTACGCGGGAAAGCGACGACGGCCTGAGCCGGTGGCTGAAGGACGCGTTCGAAACCAACCACCTGGACCCCGAGCACCTGTTCCTGATCGGCTCGCGCGGAGACCTCGAACTGATCGCGGGCCGGCTCCGCGACGCGCTGCCCATGCCGGTCGTGACGTCCGGCGAAGCGCAGTTGGTGCTCGCCCGCGGCGCGGCGCTGGCAGCGAGGCCGAGCGCCGCGACTACCGCAATACCGTTGGCGGTAAAGCAGATTGAGGCTCCGCCGCAGACTCTCGGGCAGAAGCTGTCGTGGTTCAGCCCGCCGGCCCGCGCCGCCGTCGTCCTGGTGGCCAGCGTGGTGGCGCTGTTCATCCTTGGCCCCGAACTCGTCAGTCAGCCGGAGCCGCCGTCGGCAGCCGATCAGGCCGCATCCAGTTCGTCGACGACCTCGGTGCGCATCCAAGCCGTGCCCGCGCCTGTCGCGGCGCCGTCGCCCACGAAGGTCGTTCAGCGTTTGGCGCAGGCCGCGCCGCCGCCGGTCGCAGAGGTGATGACGCGGGAAGCGCCGGTCACCGTCGAACAGCTGGCTGTGCAGGAGACGCCCGCCGCGGTGGTGCCGGAGGTGCCCGTCGCGTTAGCGGCCGAGGCGCCTGATGCGGTGATGCCCGCGACAGAGCCCGATGTGCCGGTTGCCACGGAGCTTGCCGAGGTCGCACATCTCCCGGAGCCGGCCGACGTGGCTCACCTGCCGGCGCAGCCGGCGGAGACTCCACATCTGGCTGCGGACGCCGACGTGCCAAGCGGGACAGCGCATCTGCCCGACGCAGGCACCCTGCACCTGCCCGGGGCAGTGCCGGGACTGGCGGCAGAGGCACCGGTGACTGAGCCTGTACTGGCCGCAGAGGCACCGGTGGTAGAGCCTTCGCCGACGTTCCTGCCGCCTACGCGGACCGCATCCAGCGCGGTGTGGGCCGCGCTGCCTTGATCGGTACCGCCTAGGTGGTAGTCCAGGTCCAGACGGACGGATCGTTCGGCGGGTAATTCATGCAAACGTCGGTGGCATGTGCGACGACGCCCTTGTTGTTGAAGAACAACTTCGCCCAGTTGCCCCAGCGCGTCGCCATCTGCTCGTAGTAAACGTTCGTCGCCGTGTTCTCCGAATACTGCCTGCGACCAGCGTAATCGAGGGAGAAGAACCAGTAGATCCGGTTGCGGGCACCCGTCTGAACATCCGCGGGCCGGTTCCTGTAGTCGATCATGTAGCGCTCGTAGTACACCGGGTCGGTGTCACGGGTGGCCGCCATGTATTGATCGACGGTGCATGGCGTTTTCATGATCCGGCTCGGGATCGGGTACTCGTCGGTCGCGTCCGCCGAGGCAACGCCGGGAAAGATCATGGCGGCACAGCTCAGCGCGGCAGCCGCAATGCTCACTTTGCGTAACACTTCGTTCTCCTCGCTACTGCCCGGCTTGGAGCAGAGGCAGCTTGTCGGGGCAGTACAGGCGCAAACCAGCTCCAAGGAACTGCCACGCTTGCTCGGTGGTGGTGTCCTTCACCAATTGATCGTGGACGAACTTGGCCGACTGGGCCGCGGTGGTGTCTACGCCCTTGTTCAACCGCTTGCAGGTGATCTTGGCGATCCAGGCGTTGTAGTCCTTCTGCCCGTAGATGCCGTAGATGTGCAGCTCGTTCGTGAAATCGGTGTCCACGTCGGCGTGCGCGGGCGCCGCAAGCACCAATGCTGCTGCGACGGCACCGATTCCGGCTAACAAACGCTTCACTGCTGTCCTCCCTCCGGGCCTACCTGTGCCATCTGCCGTGGCGGTTTGGGCCACGGCGACGGCACCGGTCGTGCTCGCACTCGTTGTGGCCACCAGAACCACTTGCCCATCAATGCTGCGATGGACGGTGTCATGAACGACCGGATCACAAGGGTATCGAACAACAGGCCCAGTCCGATGGTGGTTCCGACTTGTCCGATGACTGTGAGTTCGCTGACCGCCATTGACATCATGGTAAAAGCAAACACCAGGCCGGCCGACGTCACGACCGATCCACTGCCGCCCATCGCCCGGATGATGCCGGTGTTGATGCCGGCATGAAGCTCTTCTTTGAGCCTGGACACCAGCAGCAGGTTGTAGTCGGCGCCGACCGCCAACAGGATGATCACGGACATCGCCAGCACCATCCAGTGCAATTCGATGCCGATCAAGTGCTGCCAGATCAGCACCGAGAGCCCGAACGAGGCGCCCAACGAGATCACCACCGTGCCGACGATCACGGCGGCCGCGACCACGCTTCGGGTGATGATCAACATGATCACGAAGATCAGGCCGAGCGACGCGATCGCCGCGATCATCAAGTCGAACAGGCTGCCGTCGGACATGTCCTTGAACACCGCCGCGGTGCCGGCCAGGTAGACCGTCGACCCCTCCAACGGAGTGCCCTTGATGGCTTCCTTGGCCGCCTGTTTGATCGCATCAATCCGCTCGATGCCTTCTGGCGTCATCGGATCGCCGTCGTGGGCGATGATGAACCGCACCGACTTGCCGTCGGGGGAGATGAAGTTCTCCATGCCCTTCTTGAATTCGGCGTTGTCGAAGACCTCCGGCGGAAGATAGAACGAGTCGTCGTTCATCGACGCGTCGAATGCCTCGCCCATCGCCGACGAGTTGTCCTGCATCGCCGCCATCTGATCCTGCATGCCCTTCTGCGTGGCATACATCGTCAGCATCATGGACCGCATGGTCTTCATCGTGTCGATCATCGGCGGCATCAACGTGACCATCTGCGGCATCAACTGATCCAGGCGCTCCATATCGGGGATCAGCTCTTGGATGTCCTTGGTCATGATGTCGATGCCGTCAAGGGTGTCGAAAATCGACCGCAGCGCCCAACAGACCGGGATGTTGAAGCACTTCGGCTCCCAGTAGAAGTAATTGCGAAGCGGCCGGAAGAAGTCATCAAAGTTCGCGATGTTGTCCCGCAGTTCGGCCACATCGACAGTCATGCTCTTCATCTTCGTCACCATGGAGTGTGTCGTTGCCGCCATCTCCTTGGTGAGGGCGGACATCCTCTCCATCGTCGCGATCGTCTTATTCATTTCATCGGCTTGGACAAGCATGTCCGCCATGCGGTCCTGAAGGTACTTCTGGTTCATCTGCTGGGTGGTGCCCTGCATGCTGATCTGGAACGGGATCGACGTGTGTTCGATGGGCTTACCGTCGGGCCGGGTGATCGCCTGCACGCGCGAGATGCCAGGAACCCGGAACACCGCCTTGGCGATCTTGTCGATCACGAGGAAGTCGGCGGAATTGCGCAGATCGTGATCGCTCTCGATCATCAGCAGCTCGGGATTCATCCGGGCCTGGGAGAAGTGCCGGTCCGCCGCCGCGTAGCCCTCGTTCGCGGGCAGGTCCGCAGGCAGGTAATTGCGGTCGTTGTAGTTGGTGCGGTACCCGGGCAGGGTCAAGAGCCCGACGAGCGACAGGGCGATCGTCGCCACGAGGATCGGGCCGGGCCACCGCACGACGGCAGCGCCGATCTTGCGCCATCCGCGCACCCTCAGCGCGCGTTTCGGATCGAGCGTCTTGCCGAACCGGCTCGCCACGGTGATGATCGCGGCACTGAGCGTCAGTGCGGCCAGGACCCCGACCGTCATACCGATCGCCAGTGGCACGCCGAGCGACTGGAAGTACGGCAACCTGGTGAAGCTCAGGCAGAAGGTGGCGCCGGCGATGGTCATGCCGGAGCCCAGCACCACGTGGGCCGTCCCGTGGTACATCGTGTAGAAGGCCTGCTCTTTGTCCTCGCCGGCGGCACGCGCCTCCTGATATCGGCCTATCAGGAAGATCGCGTAGTCGGTACCGGCGGCTATCGCCAGCGTCACCAGCAGGTTGGTCGCGAAGGTCGAGAGTCCGATGATCTCGTGGTAACCCAGGAAGGCCACCACACCACGGGCGGCCGACAGCTGCAGGACCACCATGACCAGCGTCAAGAGCACGGTGACGATCGATCGGTAGACGAGCAACAGCATCACGATGATGACCGTGAACGTGACGGCCTCGATCATGCGCATGCTGCGGTCGCCGGCGATGTGCTGGTCGGCGGCCAGCGCGGCCGGACCGGTGACGAACGCCTTGACGCCCGGTGGTGGCTGCATGCCGTCGACGATGTTCTGCACGGCCTCGACCGACTCGTTGGCCAGCGCCTCGCCCTGGTTACCCGCGAGGTAGACCTGGACGTAGGCGGCCATGCCGTCGTTGCTCTGTGCGCCGGCGGCGGTCAGCGGATCGCTCCAGAAGTCCTGAACGCTCTGCACGTGCTTGGTGTCGGCTTCGAGCTTCTTGACCATCTCGCCGTAGTAGGCGCGCGTGTCCTCGCCGAGGGGCTTGTCGCCCTCCAGCACGATCATCGCCGAGCTGTCGGAGTTGAACTCCTCGAACACCGACCCGACGCGCTTCATCGCGATCATCGACGGCGCGGAATCCGGGCTCATCGAGATCGCTCGCATCTGGCCGACCGTTTCCAGCTGCGGCACGACCACATTCAGCACGGCGATCACGGCAATCCAGCCCAGGATGATCGGGATGGCGAAGGCGCGGATCATCCGGGGGATGAACGGCCTCGCAGCGTGATTGGGGCGTGGGAACGCGTCGGTTGGTGTCTCGTTCGTGGGCGCGCTCATGCGGATTTAACAAAGCAGAAGGTTTGTGCGTTCAAGCCGTTCGACGTTCTTTCGTCTTTGATCTCGTCATCGACGGTGATACGGCACGTGATCGAGGACCCGTCGCCCTGGGCGACGATGTTCGGGGCCGCCGACGGCGCAGTGGTCTGCAGCGTCAGTGACCACGGCAACCCGGCCCCGTCGATGCGCTGAGGTTTGGCGTCCAGATCCAGATAGTTGATGTCCGCGTATGAGCCAGTGCCGAAGATCTCGTACTTCACGACCTTGGGGTCGAAGGGCTCAGGATCGTCGGCGAAGACCTTCGGGGTCACGATGATGCCGTCAGCGCCGAAGAAGGTCCGGATGCGGTGGACGGTGAACCCTGCAACGGCCACCACGATCACGATGACAATCGGGATCCAGACTTTCTTGGCGAGGCCGATCATGCCGATCGCCCCCGACCCGTGCCACCCATATATGCGCCCTCGAGTTCCGTATCCGTCGCTGTCATCAGTGTGCGTAACTTAGCCCGTATAAGTTCTCACCCGGCACAGGTTATCTCAAGTTTTTGTGCTGCTGCCCACCCCCGCCTCGGCGGTGTGACCGGCGTCACAATGCGGGCAGTTCGAATTGCTCCAGATACCGCGTGATGAAGGCTTCGGCCTCGTCGTGACCTCGGGTGATGCCGAGCCCGCGCTCCAGCAACACAATCCGTGCCAGGCTGGTGACGATCATAGACATCACCACCGGCGGAAAGGCCTCCATGTCGATGCCGTGGGCGCGCATCGCCAGCGTGACCGCGGTTTCCTCGACGTCGCCGAATCGCTGGGCATAGGCCGCGATCTCACTCCTGATCTCCTTGCGGTGATTGGCCAGACCCATGAACTCCATGAAGAGCCGTGCCCCGTGGGTGCTGTTCAGGCGCCACAGTGCGTGTAGGGGTTCGTCATCGGCGAGGGCCTGGCGTTGGCGCTCGAGATTGGTCTCGGCGCCGTCACGCAGTACGGCGAGAAACAGATCGTCCATGCTCGGGAAGTAGTAGTGCACCAGCGCGGGCTTGACGCCGGCCTTCGCGGCCACCCGCCGCGACGTCGCCGCGGCGTAGCCCTCCTCGAGCATTACTTGGGCAGTCGCCTTGATCAGCGCATCGCGAGTCGCCGACGTGCGTCCACCTCTTGACCGCTCACCTGTGGTGCTGCTAGACATGGCCGCAGTCTAGATGTTGGGCGATCGCCCAACAATGGGTCGCCCAACAATCGAGGAGCGTCTGGATGGCTGGTCGGGTAGACGGCAAGGTCGCGTTCATCACCGGCGCGGCGCGCGGCCAGGGCCGCAGTCACGCGGTGCGGCTGGCCCAGGAGGGCGCCGACATCATCGCGATCGACATCTGCCGGGGCTTCGAGGACTCGACGGCGCCCGCCGCCACGCCCGAGGACCTCGCCGAGACCGCGGACATGGTGAAGAATCTGGATCGTCGCATCGTGACCGCGGAGGTGGACGTCCGCGACTACGACGCGCTGAAGGCCGCGCTCGACAGCGGCGTCGAACAGCTCGGCGGGCTCGACATCGTCGTCGCCAACGCCGGCATCGGCACCACCGGCGTCAAGTTGCACAAGATGCGCGAGGACATCTGGGACGAGACGATCGACATCAACCTCGGGGGAGTGTGGAAGACGGTCAAGGCCGCGGTGCCGCACCTGCTGGCCGGCGGCAGCGGCTCGATCATCATCACCAGCTCGGTCGGCGGCACGAAGGCCTACCCTCAGGTCGGCCATTACATCGCCGCCAAACACGGGGTCGTCGGCCTGATGCGGACCTTCGCAGTCGAACTGGGCGCCAAGAACATTCGCGTCAACACCGTGCACCCGACCCATGTCTGCACGCCGCTGCTGATGAACGAGCCCACGTACAAACTGTTCCGGCCCGACCTGGAGAACCCGGGCCCCGACGACCTGGCGCCGATCTGCCAATCGTTCCACTTCCTGCCGATCCCATGGGTCGAGCCGGTCGACATCAGCAACGCGGTGCTATTCCTGGCCTCCGACGAAGCTCGATACATCACCGGTGTCATCCTGCCCGTCGACGCCGGCAGCCTTCTGAAATAGGGGAATTGACATGGCCTTGAAAAATCCAGCCAATGACACCCAGGTGTACTACGACCCCTACGACGTCGACATCGTGGCGAGCCCGTATCCGACGTATGCGCGGCTGCGCGAGGAGGCGCCGCTCTATTACAACGAGCGCTACGACTTCTGGGCGCTGTCGCGCTACGTCGACGTCGAGAAATCCCTGAACAATTGGGAGACGTTCTCCAATCAGCGTAGCGACATCCTCGAACTGGTTAAGTCGGATTTCGACATGCCCAAGGGCGTGATGATGTTCGAGGACCCGCCGATCCACACGATGCTGCGCGGGTTGATGTCGCGGGTTTTCACGCCGCGGCGAATGGCCGAGATCGAGGATCAGATCCGCAACTACTGCATCAATTGCCTTGACCCCCTTGTTGGTTCCGAGAGCTTCGACATCGTGGCCGAACTCGCCGCGATGATGCCGATGCGGGTGATCGGGATGCTGTTGGGCATCCCCGAATCCGATCAGGTCGGCTTCCGGGACCGCAATGACGCCAACCTGCGGACCAAACCGGGTGCGCCGATGAAGGTCGCCAAGGCCGACGCGATCGCCGACGGCAGGATGTACGCCGACTACGTCGAGTGGCGGTCGAAAAACCCGTCCGACGATCTGATGACGGCGCTGCTCAACGTCGAGTTCACCGACGAGGACGGCGTGACGCGCAAGCTGCATCGCAAGGAGGTGTTGCACTACACACAGGTGGTCGCGGGCGCGGGCAACGAGACGACTGGCAGGCTCATCGGCTGGCTGGCCAAGGTGCTGGCCGAGCATCCGGATCAGCGCCGCGAGATCGCGGACGACCGGTCGCTGCTGATCCCCGCGATCGACGAGACCCTGCGCTTCGAGCCGACGGGACCGCACGTAGCCCGTTACATGGCAAAGGATTTCGAGGCCTACGGACAAACGGTGCCTGCCGGCAGCGCGATGCTGCTGCTCTTCGGGGCCGCCAATCGCGATCCGGAGCGCTACGAGGATCCCGATACGTTCAACATCCACCGCAGCGGTTCACACCTGACATTCGGCAAGGGTCTGCACTACTGCCTGGGCGCCAACCTGGCCCGGCTCGAGGGACGTGTCGCGCTCGACGAGCTGCTCAACCGGTGGCCGGAGTGGGGCATCGACTACGAAACCGCTCAGCTGGCACCGACATCGACCGTTCGCGGCTGGGAAAAGCTGCGAATCGTCGTGGGCTGACCGGGATTGCAGTCGGTTTGAAAACGCCCGTTATGGGGCACGAAAACAAGCATGTCAAAGTTACTTCGTTCGGCAATCGTCGCGGCTCTCTGCGCTCCGATCTTCGCGGTAGCAACGGCAGCCGGCGCCACAGCACAGCCCCAACCCATCAACTGCCCGCCCGGGCAGTACTGGGATCCGGGTTCTAATTCCTGCAAGAACGCGGTGCCGCTGAACTGTGCGCCCGGCCAGTACTGGAACCCGATCACCAACTTCTGCCGCCCGCTCGGCCAGTACTAGCCTCCGAGCGATTTGTGCACGATTAGGCGCGGTGAGCGCTCGTAAGCGTGCACAAATCGCGTTCTAGACGCGCGTGTAACGGGTGCCTCGGGGCTCGCGGACCCAGAGTTCCCCGTCACCCGCGGTGGGGCCCTGCGCCGCGAGTTCGCGCTTGAGCACCTTGTGCGTCGCGGTCGTCGGCAACTCGCGCGCGATACGGACATACCGCGGCCAACCCTTGGGCGACAGGTCGGACTGCGCGGCCAGGAAGGCCTCGAAATCCTCGGGTGTCAGGGTGGCGCCGTCGTTGAGCACGATCGCCGCCATGATCTGATCGCCCACGCTTTCGTCGGGCACCGCGTAGATGGCGACCAGGTTGATTTCGGGCAACCGGATGAGAATGCGCTCGATCGGGGCGGCGGCCATGTTCTCACCGTCGACCCGTAACCAGTCGCCGCTGCGTCCGGCGAGATAGATCCACCCATCGGCGTCCTTGTAGGCCAGGTCGCCCGACCAGTACATTCCGTGTCGCATGCGCTCGGCGGTCGCATCGTCGGCGTTGTAATAACCGGTGAAGAAACCCTGCCCGTCGGTGTTGACGAGTTCACCAATCGCCTCGTCGGCGTTGATGAGCGCACCGTCGGCGTCGAACTGTGCCGGCGGACATTCGGCGACGGTCTCGGAGTTGTAGATCGCCACCCCCGGAAACCCTTTGCCGAGTGAGCCTTTCGGCGTGCCCTCCTCACGGGTGATGATGACGGCGTTCTCGGTAGAGCCGAAGCCGTCCCACACCGTGCAGCCGAAGCGCCGCTGAAACGCTTCGATATCCCGGTCGCTGGCTTCGTTGCCGAACGCGATGCGCAACGTTGTCTCCGCGTCGCTGGGTTGTTCGGGCGTGGCCAAGATGTACGCCAGTGGCTTGCCGACGTAGTTCATGTAGGTGGCGCCGTAGCGGCGGATGTCGTCGACGAAGCTCGACGCCGAGAATTTCGCGGGCGCCATCGCCGCGCCCCTGGCCAGCGCCACGCCCCAGCCCGCCACCAACGCATTGGAATGGAACAGCGGCATCGACAGGTAGCACGTGTCGTCCTCGTAGACCTCGAACTTCTCGACGAGGGCCTGGCCCGACATCAACACCATGAAATGCGACACCCGCACGGGCTTCGGGTTGCCGCTCGTCCCCGACGTGAAGATCAACATGTAGGTGTCCATCGGTTCGACCTCGCGGAAGGGCTTGAGGTCACCGGCGGACTCGAGCATCCGCGCCCAGTCGTCGGTCGAGGTGTCGAGGACCTGCACTCCGTCGAGGTCGAGACCGTCGAGCAACGGCCGATGTTCGGCATCGGTCACCACGATCTGACAGTCGGCGCGCCGGATGTCGGCCGCCAGCGCATCGCCGCGCCTTGTCGAGTTGATGCCGCACAGCACGTAGCCGCCGATGCCCGCGGCAGCCATCTGGTTCAAGAATTCCGGGCTGTTGCCCATCAGGACGCCGACGTGCAGGGGGCGGTCGTAGTCGGCGACGGCGAGCAGTGCGGCGGCGCGGGCCGACGCGTCGCTCAGATGTTCACGCCAAGTCCACGTGGCGTCGCCGTACTTCACCGCAACGGAGTCCGACGTCGCACGTTCGCGCAGCAATTGCTGGATGGTCTCGCTTGGCATGCTGGTAGTTCTAGCATCCACCAATGAGGATCATCGACGCCGACGGTCATGTTGCCGAGGGGGCTTCGCTTGCGGTCGAGGCGATGCGGCGCTGGCCCGAACTCATCGTGCCCCGAGAAGACGGACGAGCCCTCGTCATCGAGGGCCGCAACTACCCGGAGTCCGACGGTCCGGGCGCCGGCTGTCCCCGAGAACACGGTCTGTCGACGGCGCCGGGCATCGACTACTCATCTCCTGAGGGCGTGCTCGGGGACGCCGACCGCGACCAGATCGACACGATGGTGCTGTACCCGAGCCTGGGACTGTGCGTGCCGACGCTGGAAGACGCCGATTTCGCGGCAGGCTTCGCGCGGCTGTACAACCAGTGGATCGCCGACTACTGCCGCTCGTCGGGTGGGCGGTTGCGCGGAATCGCGGTGACCCCGATCGAACACGGCGCTGCGGCGATCGACGTGATGCGTGAGGCCAAGGACCTCGGACTCGTCGCGACCCACGTCCCGCCGGCGCTGAAGACACGAAACCTCGACCATCCGGACCTCGATCCGTTCTATGCCGCCGCCGTCGAACTCGACATGCCTCTGGGCATCCACGGCGCCCCAGGCATGCACTTGCCGAAAGTGGGCATCGACCGGTTCACCAACTACATCCAGGTGCATTGTGTGAGCTTCCCGTTCGACCAGATGACGGCGATGACCGCGCTCATCTCCGGCGGCGTCTTCGACAGGCATCCCGACCTGCGGGTCGCATTTCTCGAAGCCGGGGTGGCATGGGTGCCGTTCTTCATCGACCGGCTGCACGAACACTTCGAGAAGCGCGGCCATTGGATCGACGGCGGCTGGCAGCGCGACCCAGGCGAGTATCTGCAGGCGGGCAATATCTGGACGACGTGCGAGCCCGAGGAGCCGATTCTGCCCGGTGTCATCGATGTCCTCGGGGACGACTTCATCATGTTCGCCAGCGACTATCCCCACTGGGATGGTGAATGGCCGCACAGCACAGAGCATTTGAGAAATCGGCCGGATATCGGCGAAGATTCCCGCGCGAAAATCGGCGGGCTGAATGCTCAGCGGTTCTACTCCCTGAACTGAACCGCCGGCATCTCAACTCCGTTGCTGTGCGCTTCAGGCCCGTCTTGCTATTTTTGCTAAGATAGGAAAACTGGCTGCGGGTGCTTGATGGGGTGAGTGCATGACCGATGTGGAGTGGACACCGCTGCCGGTGCCGTGGGCGGTGCGCAGCGTGGATCGCATCCCCAAGCAGCGGTATTACGACCAGGACTTCTATGCGCTCGAGACGCAGCTGTTCTGGCCGCGGGTCTGGCAGATGGCGTGCCGCCTCGAGGAGATCCCCAAACCCGGCGACTTCGTCGAATACGAGATCCTCGACCAGTCGATCATCGTCGTTCGTGTCGATGACAGCACCGTGCGCGCCTACTACAACGCCTGTCGGCACCGCGGCATGAAGCTCGTCGAGGGTAGCGGGACCCGACGCAGCTTCGTCTGTCCGTTCCACGGGTGGTGCTGGGGACTCGACGGCAAGAACACCTTCGTATTGCGTTCCGAGATGTTCGACGACGCCAACCTCGACGCCGACGATCTCGCTCTCACGCCGGTGCGGTGCGAGCTGTGGGGCGGATGCGCGTGGATCAATCTCGACGACGATGCGCCCCCGCTGCGTGACTGCATCGAGCCGTTCGGGTCCCGCCACGACGAATTCAAGGTGGAGGCGCTACGCACCGAGTGGTGGAAATCCTGCCTGCTCCCCGTGAATTGGAAGCTGGCGACAGCGGCCTTCATGGAGGGCTACCACGTCCCGCAGACGCACCCACAGCTGTTGCCGTCGGCGTACAGCCCGGATTCGTCGTCAGTGCATCCGGTGGTGCAGGCGAGCCTGTATTTCATGCGAACGCTGGGGTCCGGCATGGGCGGTATGACGCACGAGAACGACATCCGCATTGCCGAAGGCCTGCAACACATGTCGCTCCCGGACGATCCTGCCGAAGCGATGGCGACCTGGCGCGGCGCGGTCAACGATGCGGTCACCAGTTGGCACAGGGCGCGCGACTGCGATTTTCCCGACCTGAACGATCTGGAGCGGCGACGCGTCATCGACCCGATCGGGTTCTGCTTCCCGCACTACTTCATCCTTCCTCAGTACAGCAGTGCGTCGTCGTATCGCATTCGTCCGCTGGGGCCGGAGGAGACGCTGTTCGAGGTCTGGTCGCTCACCCGCTACCCGAACGATCGAGCGCCCGGTAAGCCCACCGCGCCACAGCCGCTGGCTCCCGACGATCCGAGCTGGCCCATGATTCCGGCCCAGGACTTCTCGAATCTGCCCCGGCAGCAGAAGGGGCTGCACGCCAAAGGATTCGAGTACATGCGGCTGTCCAACCAAATCGAGGGCCTGATCTCGAACTTCGAGCGAGTCATCGATGGCTTTCTCGCCGGCCTGCCGTACGACCAGCTGGTGCCCGCCATACAGCGCACCAATACGACGATCGACGTGCCCGTCGTCGAGCTCGGGCTGTCGGAGAAGGTTCGCGCATGGTGAATTGGGACGCGTCCGTCGACCTTCTGATAGCGGGAAGTGGCGGCGGCGGAATGGTTGCTGCCCTGGCCGCGCTCGACGCGGGGATCGAACCGCTGGTGGTCGAAAAGCAGAGTCTCGTCGGCGGATCGACCGGAATGTCGGGCGGCATGGTGTGGCTGCCCGACAACCCGCTGATGCGTGCAAGCGGAATTGCCGACTCGCACGAGGACGGTCTGGCCTATTTCGATGACGTGGTCGGCGATATCGGGGAGGCGTCGTCGGCCGCGCGCCGTGAGACATTCCTGACCGCGGGTAACGCGATGATCAACCTGCTTGTCGAGAACGGTGTCCGGCTCGTACGGTGCCCGGGTTGGAGCGATTACTACCCGAATCACAAGGGTGGCAACGCCGCCGGGCGCTCAGTTGAGGGCATCCCTTATGACGCAGCGCAGCTCGGGGACTGGAGTGACAAGGTCCAGCCCTCGATGGCCAAGAACTACGGGTTCGTCATCAAGACCAACGAGTTGCGCGCGGTGCAGTACTTCAACCGTTCGCCCCGGGCGTTTGCGATCGCGATGCGAGTGTTCCTGCGCACCAGGGCAGCCCGCCTCCGAAACCGCGAAATCCTGACCAACGGTGCGTCGCTGATCGGGCAGATCTTGAAGGCGCTGATGAACTTCGACGGCGGGCCGTCAGTGGGAGGCGACGGCGGGCCGTCAGTGGGAGGCGACGGCGGGCCGTCAGTGGGAGGAAGCGGCGAGCCGCCGATTTGGACTGACACCGCCATGGACGACCTCATCGTCGAAGACGGTCGGGTCGTCGGCGCGCGTGTGACGCGTGACGGTACGACGATGAACATCGAGGCGCGCAAGGGTGTGCTGCTCGCCGCCGGCGGGTTCAGCCGCAACGCCGACATGCGCCGTCGGTACAGCGGCGACCAGCCCAACGAGGGCAAGTGGTCGATCGCCAACGCCGGCGACACCGGCGAGGTACTGCAAACCGCAATGGCGCTGGGTGCGAAGACAGACCTGCTCGACGAAGCATGGTGGCTGCCAATGGTTTTCATTCAGGATCCCGGGGCAGCATCGCTGGGATCTGGACGGCAGCGCCCCGGCGCGATCTACGTCGACGGCACCGGCAAGCGGTTCTGCAACGAGTCGAACTCCTACGTCGAAGTCGGCAAAGCGATGTATGCGAACAAGGCGGTGCCCTGCTGGCAGGTGTTCGACGAGGGTTATGTCCGGCGCTACGTGTCGGGGGCGAATCCGCTGAAGAAGCGCAGCCTGTCGGAGTCGCTGATCGAACAGGGCGCGGTCAAACGGGCCTCGACGATCGCCGATCTGGCCCGGCAGATGGACGTGCCAGCCGACGCGTTGGAGCAGACGGTCAAGCGGTTCAACGAATTCGCCGCCAAGGGCCTGGACCCCGACTTCGGACGTGGGCAGTCGGCGTACAACGTCTGCCTCGGTGACCCGGGCTACAAGCCGAACGCCGCGGTCGGACCGCTCGACTCAGCGCCGTACTACGCGACCAGGGTGTTTCCCGCCGACGTCGGGACGTGCGGGGGAGTGATCACGAACGAGCACGCCCAGGTGTTGAACGAGCAGGACCAGGTGATCGAAGGTCTTTATGCGACAGGCAATATCACCGCGACGGTGATGGGCCGGAACTATCTGGGCGCCGGCGGCAGCATCGCCAACACGATGATCTTCGGGTACGTCGCCGCCCGCCACGCCGCCCGCGGGTGAATTCGGCGCGCTGATGCACCGCTGCGGTCGGTTTGCGCGCCGAATTCGCTAGGCTTCGTCGATGAAATCTCTTGGCTTCTTGCCCGATTCGATCAACAGACGGCGTCGCTCCTGAACGTCGGTGGCTGCGCCGACCATGTTCGTCAGGATGTGGCTCACCTGAAGATGCACCCGCATACCCATCAGCTCGTAGGCCCGCTTGACGTTGTTCTTCACCGCCATTGACGTGGTCAGCGGGATCTGGCCGATCTTGCGGGCCATCTCCTCGACGGTGTCCTCGAGCTGATCGCGGGGCACCACCTTGTTCAGCAGGCCCCATTCCAGAGCCTCCTGCGCGGACAGTGTGGGCGCCAACAGAAGCCAGTCCATGGTGCGATGCCAGTTCATCAGCAGCCACGGCTCGATCATGGTGTGGCCGCCGGGCTCGCCGAGGCTCTGCGCGAGCGGCATCTGGAAGTACGCATCCTCGGACGCGACGCAGAAATCGGTGAGCAGGCCGAGATAGATGCCGCCGCCCATGCAGTAGCCGTGGATCTGCGAGATCGTCGGCTTCGGGAACTCCCACAGGTACAGCGTCGGCCAGAGGAACAAGTCGGCGGTGCCCTTGTAGAGATCTTCGAATGTGTCCCCGAAATCGGGATAGGGATTCTCGTCCGGACCCCACCGTGCGACGTGCCCGCCGCAGAACCCCTTGCCGTTGGCCTTCAGGATGACGACCTTGATCTCCTTGTCGCGGTCGGCCTCCCGCAGGCAGGCGTCGACCTCCTGCACGAGCTGCGCGTCCTTGGTGTTGGCCTTGTCGGGGCGGTTGAGAATGATCCGCGCGATCGGCGGCTCGCGTTCGTAGATGACCGCTTCCAGCTCCACTGCCGTCTCCTAGAGAATCGCTCCGCTGTCCTTGGCCGCCGAGATGGCGTCCCAATCGAGGTCGAGTTCCAACAGGATCTCCTCGGTGTGCTGCCCATGTTCGGGAGCCCGTGCGGCCGCGGGTGGGGTTTCGTTGAATTGCACTGGCGCGGCGACGATCTGATACTCGTTGCCCTGGTCGTCGACGTTGGCTACGACATAGCCGTTCGGCCTGACCTGCGGATCGTTGAGAGTCTCCTTCGGCGTGGCCAACGCGGCCCACACGCCGGGCTCGTCGGCGAGCACCTTGCGCCAGTGATCCAGATCCTCGCTGGCCAGACGGTCTCCGACGAGCGCGCAAGCCTCGGTGGCGTTGGCGATCAGATTGCTTGACGGGACGAAGCGTTCGTCGGTGGCGAGTTCCGGCAGGCCGATCCGCTCACAGAACCCCGCCCAGAACCGGTCCGGCTGAAGGAAGACCATCTGGATCCACCGGCCGTCACGCGTCTTGTAACGGTTGACGAGCGGGTTGATCGCTAGGCCGGGTGGTGCGCCGGGGATGCCGTCGATGTCGAAGAGGTCAGCGACCGAGATCGACGGCGCGATGGTCCACATCGCCTGCGCCAGCAGAGATGAGTCGACGATGCTGGGTTCTCCGGTGCGCTCGCGGTGGAACAGAGCGGCACACACACCTCCGGCGAGCGTGATTCCGCCCTGCAGATCACCAAATCCGGGTCCCTGCACCGCGGGCGTCTCGGTGCCGAACGGCGTCATGGTGTACGACACCCCGCCGCGGGACAGGTAGGTGGCCGCATCGAAACCGCCCTTGTCGCGGTCGGGTCCGCGAACTCCGGTGCCGGTGCCGCGCGCGATGATGATGTCCGGATTGAACGAGCGGATGTCATCGACGGTCAGCCGGGCCCGTTCCAGTGCTCCGGGCAGCCAGTTGGTGAGGAAGACGTCAGCGGTGGCCAGCAGGCGTCCGAAGTACTCGCGACCGGTGTCGGACTTGATGTCGACGGCAATGCTGCGCTTGCCCCTGTTGCCGATCTCGAGGATGAAATCGATGTGCGCTCGGGCGTTCTCCTTCGTGAATCCACCGATGACCAGTGCCCGACCCGGATCGCCCGCCTTGACGTCCTCGACCTTGATGACGTCCGCGCCCCAGTCGGCGAGCGCCGCACCGGCCGAGGGAACGTATGTCCACGAGGCCAATTCGACGACACGCACACCACTGAGAATCATTGCAACCCCTTCCCGATCTCCTCGAGATACCGGTCCGGTGCACCGAGGAATCCGCTCCAGCCCAACAGTCGCTTCAGATAAAGGTGCGCGTCGTGCTCCCACGTGAAGCCGATACCACCGAACACCTGGATCGCTATATCGCCGACCGCGGTCAGCCGGCCGGCGAACGCCTTGGCGCGCAGTGCGGCCAGATGGTGCTCCGCGGGATCGGCCGCATCGGCGGCCCACAACGCGTGGATGACGCCGCTACGCGCGAGTTCCACCGCCTCGTACATGTCGACGCACAGATGCTGGACGGCTTGAAAGCTTCCGATCGGCTGATCGAATTGCTTTCGCACCTTGGCGTATTCGATGGCGAGGTTCATCACGGCGGTCGCCGCACCGAGTGCGTCGGCGGCGTACGCGATCACGACGTCGTCGACGATCGCCCGCAACACGTCCGCTGGCACGGAAGCTAGCCGCCTGGCAGAAGTGCTGTCGAACGTGACGTCGGCCAGCACACGCGTCGGGTCGATGTGCGCGCACGACGCCATCGTGATGCTCTCGGACGAGGTGTCGACGGAGTACAACCCGATGCCGTCGGGTTCGTCGGCGAACACCAGGATGATGTCGGCATCGTTGGCGTCCGGCAGGCCGGTGACGCTGCCGTGCAGTCTGGGGCCGTCCATCGCTGTCGGCCGGGGACCGAACAGCGGCCCGACGGTGGTGACGGTGGAACCGTTCGCGATGCCGGCGAGCAATACGGCGGCATTCCCGTCGGCACCGGTGCGCACCAGGGCTCGCGTCGCCGCGACGGCGGTGGACAACCACGGGCCCGGGTACAACGCGGCCCCCAGTTCTTCGGCGACCACCCCGGCCTCGACCATCGTCATGCCTGCGCCGTCGCGCTCCTCCGGGACCAGCAAGCCCGTCACGCCCATCGCCGCCAGCCCGCGCCAGACCGAATCCGCTCCAGCATTCTCGTCGTCGAGTAGCGGCCGGACATATGTTGCCAGGCTTGCCTTTTCGGCAAGATAACGCCGCAGGGTGTCCCGTAGGGCGGTCTGTTCGTCGGTGAGTTCGAGGTTCATCGTCTTGGCAGCCCCAACACGCGGGTCGCGGTGATGCCCTTGGTGATCTGGGTCGTCCCGCCGGCGATGGTCAGCGAGCGCGACGAGAGCCGACGGTCCATCCATCGGCCGCCGCTGCCGAGCGGCCCGAACACGTCGAACGCCAGCTCGGCGAGGTCCTGCCCCAGTTCGGCCCACACACTCTTGGCCAGGCTGGCCGAGCCGAGTGCATCGCCGCCGTGCAGCATCGCGGATATCGATCGCTTGCACAACAACTCGAGGTACTTGATGCGGACCGCGACGTCGCCGAGCCGGCACAGCGTCGCGCTGTTGTCGAGCGCCGGCTTGCCGTCGACGACGTGGTCCCTGAGGTCGGCGACGAGGTCGGCCAGCTGCATCTCCATCTGTGCATACAGTCTCGCCGCACCTGCCCGCTCGTGGCTCAGGGTCGTCGTGGCGACCTGCCATCCCGCGTCGAGCGGACCGAGCAGGGCGTCGGCGGGCACCCGGACGTCGGTGAAGAAGACTTCGGCGAAGTCGGCGGCACCGTTGATGGTCACCAGCGGCCGGACCTCGATACCGGGGGACTTCATGTCAACGATGAGGCAGGAGATGCCCTTGTGCTTTGAAGCGTCCGGATCGGTGCGGACGTACAGCTGACACCAGTCGGCCCGGTGGCCCAGCGAGGTCCAGATCTTCTGGCCGTTGACGACGAAGGCGTCACCGTCACGCGTCGCGCGGGTGCGTAGTGACGCCAGGTCGGACCCCGCTTCCGGCTCGGACATGCCCTGACACCAGATGTCGTCGGCGCGCATCATCCGGGGGAGCAGCCGCCGCATCTGGTCCTCGGTGCCGTATTGCATGATCGCCGGCGCGATGTTGTTCATGCCGATCACGTTGAGCGGCATGGGTGCTCGCGCACGCGTCGTTTCCTCGGCGTACACCAGCTGCTCGAGCACCGACGCCCCACGGCCGCCGTACTCCTGCGGCCAGGAGACCGCGCCCCAACCCGCGTCGGCCACCGTCGCATCCCACGCACGAAGCGTCTCGAACGCCTGTGGATCGCGCCCGCGATGCCGGTCGGCGGTCTTCACCTCATCGGTCAGGTTGGTGGACAGCCAAGCGCGCAGCTCCTTGCGGAAGGGCTCCACCTCCGCTGGATATGAGAAGTCCACGGTGTCCTGTTCGGGATCGGCCTGATTGGTTTCTTTATAATTTTAGGTAGTATAGCCACCGCTGGCGGACAGGCAGAGAGGTTCGGTCATGGGCAGGGTGACGGGCAAAGTGGCCCTGGTCAGCGGGGCTGCGCGCGGCCAAGGACGTTCCCACGCGCGAACACTGGCCGCCGAGGGCGCCGACATCATCGCCGTCGACATCTGCGCGGACATCGAGACCAATGACTATCCGCTGGCGCGGCCGGAGGACCTCGACGAAACGGCGCGGCTGGTCGAGAAGGAAGGTCAGCGCGCCTACACCGAGATCGCTGACGTCCGCGACCGCGTCGGACTCGCCGCCGCGATCGACCGCGGCGTCGAAGAGTTCGGCCAACTCGACATCGTGGTCGCCAACGCCGGGATCTGCCCGATGACCGCGGGGCTACCGCCGCAGGCATTCGTCGATGCGGTCGACGTGGACCTCATCGGTGTCATGAACCTCATTCACGCCAGCATGAAGCACCTCCACGCGGGCGCCTCGGTCATCGCCACCGGATCGGTTGCGGCGTTCATGGCGACGGCGGTCAACACCAGCGGCATGGACGGCGGCCCCGGCGGGGCGGGTTATGCCTTCGCCAAACAGATTGTCGCGCACTACGTCAACGATCTCGCCCGCACACTGGCGCCGGAGCAGATCCGTGTGAACGCCGTACATCCCACGAACGTCAACACCGACATGCTGCACAGCCCGCCGATGTACAAGGCGTTTCGACCCGATCTGCCCAATCCCACGCGTGAGGATGCCGAAATCGTCTTCCCGATGATCCAGGCGATGCCGATTCCGTATGTGGAGCCCGAGGACATCAGCGAAGCCGTGCTGTTTCTGGCCAGCGACGCCGCCCGCTATGTCACCGGCCAGCAGCTGCGGGTCGACGCGGGCGGTTTCCTGAAGATCAAGCCGTGGTCAGGCCCATAGGAGAGGGGAGCAGCGTAGGTGCCCAGAGGGATCATGTACGTCGAGACGATGCCGGCCTCGCCGGATCGTGAAGCCGAGTACCACAAGTGGTACAACGACACACACCTGGCGCAGATCCTGTCGGTGGAGGGCATCGTGTCCGCGCGTCGGTTCGCACCCAACGATGGCGAAGGCCCCTTCATCGCGATCTATGAGCTCGACTGCGACGACCTCGATGCCGCCGTGCAGAGACTCGGGGAACTCGGCGCCACCGGAACCATGACGGGACTGGACAACCTCGCCATGGACCCGAAGCCGATTCCCAAGGTGTACCGCGAGATCGGGTCGCTGGGCCCATGACGTATCCGACGGACGTCCAACGCCGGATCTATGCCCTGATGGTGCTGATGAAGGCTGCCGACGACCGGCTGTCCAAGGGCATCGGCACCGGTGAGTTCATGTGTGTGTACTGGCCGTCGCGCGGCCAGGAGGCCATCGCCGCCGCGATGGGTGTCGCGCTGCGTGAGGACGATCAGCTGGTGACGACCTACCGCGGGCTGCACGACCTGATCGGCAAAGGCGTTCCGCTGGAAGAGATCTACGGCGAGATGATGGGGCGCACGGTCGGGGCGGGTCGCGGTAAGGGCGGCACGATGCACATCGCGAAACCTGACAAGGGCGTGATGCTGTCGACGGGCATCGTCGGCGCCGGACCGCCGGTCGCCGTCGGGCTGGCGATGGCGGCCAAGCGCAAGGACACCGACCGCGTCACGGTGGTGAGTTTCGGTGACGGGGCGACGAACACCGGATCGTTCCACGAGGCGGCGAACATGGCTGCCCTGTGGAACCTGCCGGTGGTGTTCGTCTGCCAGAACAACCTATACGCGGAGATGACGCCCACTCACGACACGATGAAGCTCGGCCGTGTCGCCGACCGCGCCGCGGGATACGGGATGCCCGGCATTCAGGTGGACGGCAACGATCCGCTCGCCGTGCTGGATGTGCTCGCCGAGGCGATCGGCAAGGCGCGCAACGGTGAGGGACCCACGTTCATCGAATGCGTGACGTTTCGCTTCCGCGGCCATTACTTCGGCGACCGCATGCCGTACATCCCCAAGGATCGATTGTCGGCGGCGATGGAGGCCGACCCGGTGCCCCGCTTCCGGAAACACCTGATAGACAACGGCATCTGCACCGACGACGAGCTCAGCGGCATCGACGAGGGCGCCCTCATTAAGGTGCAACAGGCTCTGGACACCGTCATGAGCGCCGAGGCGCCGTCGATCGACGAACTCGACCGCGACGTGTACGCGTCCCCGATCCGCTATCCGGTCTGAGGAAGGCGTCATGGACGAGAAAGAAATGACGATGCGTGAGGCGCTGAACCTCGCGCTGGATCAGGCGCTGGCGGCCGACGATCGGGTGTTCCTGCTCGGCGAGGACATCGCCGATCCGGGAGCTTCGGGCCCGACGGCGGGACTGTCGACGAAGTACGGACACGATCGGGTGCTGGACACGCCGATATCGGAGGCCGCCATCGTCGGCGCCGCGATCGGCGCGGCCATCGACGGACTGCTGCCGGTCGCCGAGATCATGATCATGGACTTCATCGGCATCGCCGCCGACCAGCTGATCAACAACGCCGCCAAACTGCGGTTCATGACCGCGGGGCGCACGACGGCGCCGATCACCGTGCGCACCCAGGTGTACGGCGGACTGGCCACCGGCGCAACGCATTCGCAGACCCTGGAAGCCTGGTTCATGCACATCCCGGGCATGAAGGTCATCGTCCCGTCGACCCCGCGCGACGGTAAGGGCCTATTGACATCTGCGATCTTCGACCCGGATCCGTGCCTGTTCGTCGAAACGATCCGTCTGCAGGGTCAGAAGGGTTCCGTACCAACAGATCCTGGCTTCGCCATTCCGCTGGGCCAGGCCGAGATCAAGCGGCCCGGATCCGACGTCACGCTCATCAGCTACGGCCGCAGCGTGCTCGAATGTCTCACGGCCGCCCAGCAGTTGCAGGACCTGGGCGTGAACGCCGAGGTGGTCGACCTGCGGACCCTGGTGCCACTGGATGTCGAGACCATAGTCGAATCGGTGCGGCGGACCCGCCGCGCGGTGGTCGTGCACGACGCCGTCCAGTTCGCGGGACCGGGTGCGGAGATCGTCGCCACCCTCCAAGCCGAATGCTTCGGCGAGCTCACCGCCCCGATCGAGCGCGTCGGCGCCCGGTTCGTTCCCACGCCGGCTGCGGCGGCGCTGGAGGCGCAGATCTATCCGTCGGCAGCACGGATCGTCGACGCCGCGCAGCGAGCACTGGCGACCGCGGTCGCGCATGGCTGAGTTCGTCATTCGGATCCCCCGCACGTCGGTTGCGGTGTCCGAAGCGGAGCTGACCGAGCTGCTGGTCGACGACGGCGAGCACGTGGAGGAAGGTGCTCCGCTCTTCACGGTGGCCACCGAGAAGGTCGAACAGGAGATCGAAGCGGGCGCGTCGGGCACGGTCAATTGGACCGGCGAGGTAGGGACCATCTACGACATCGGCGCTGAAATCGGCGTCATCACGTAATAACGAAAGGTTGTTCATCCATGGACGTCAACGAGACTCGCGAGCGGATCATCTTCGAAAAGAAGGGTCCCATCGCGTCCATCACCTTGAACTGGCCCGAGAAGGCCAACGCTCAGGACCAGAAGCAGGTCGAGGAGATCGACGATGCGCTTCGGGACGCCGACCGCGATTACGACATCAAGGTTCTGATTTTGAAGGCCAACGGAAAGGGCTTCTGTTCGGGGCACGCCATCGGCAACAACGCCGTCGACTATCCGGAGTTCGTCGAGGGCTTCAAGGCCACCGGTATGCCGTGGAAACCCCAGACCGACTTGTTCGTCAAGCCGATCCTGAACCTGTGGGAGTTCTCCAAGCCCACCATCTCGCAGATCCACGGGTACTGCGTCGGTGGCGGCACCCACTACGGACTGACCACCGATATCGCGATCGCCTCCGAGGACGCCTACTTCTCGTATCCGCCGCTGCAGGGGTTCGGGATGCCGTCGGGTGAATGCTCCATCGAGCCATGGGTTTTCATGAACTGGCGGCGCGCCTCCTATTACCTCTACACCGCCGAGACGGTCGACGCGAACAAGGCGCTCGAGTACGGCCTCATCAACGAGGTGGTCAAGCGCGAAGATCTGGATGCGCGGGTGGAGGCGATCGCCCGCCACATCGCCCAGGCTCCGCTCACCACGCTGCTGGCCACCAAGGCCAACATCAAGCGGGCGTGGGAGATGATGGGCATGCGGGTGCACTGGCAGAGTTCCAACGACCTCGTCGCGCTCGCGTCGGTCAGCAGGGACGTCCAGGAACTCATCCAGCGGGTGTTCGCGGACAAGATCCTGCCGTCGGAGATGGCCGAGCGTCAGGCGGCCGCATCCAAGAACGGCGACGTCGCCACCTAAGGGTGTCCGTTGAACATCTCTGACCATGCTACGGAGGCCGCGGACTCGCCGGCCGTGATCGCTGCAGACGGTGAGACCATCACCTACGGCAACCTTTACGCGGGTAGCCGGCGGGTGGCGGCCCTGCTGTACGAGGCCGGGCTGCGTCCTGGCGACGGTGTCGCACTGGTGCTGCCCAACCGCCCGGAGTTCTTCGAGATCACCTGGGGCTGCCAGCTTTCCGGGTTGTACTACAGCGCGGTCAACACGCATTTCACGGCAGACGAAGTCGCTTACGTGATCGACGACTCCGAAGCGAAGGCGGTCTTCATCGACGAGTCGATGCCTGAACTGGCGGCCCATCTTCTCGAGGCCAATGCGGGTGTCGAGGTGCACATTGGCGTCGGTGCCGCGTTGCCGGGCTGGACGTCGTACCGCGACGCGCTGGCATCGGCGGGTGATGCCCCGCCGATTTCGGACGGCACCGAGATGCTCTACTCCTCGGGAACCACGGGGCGGCCCAAGGCCGTTCGACGACCACTGCCGACCGACGGTCAGGGGTCGTGGGCGCAGAAGGTCCTCGAGTACTCGCTCGGCCAGCGCTACGACATGACCTCGTCCAGCGTCTACCTCTCCCCAGCACCGCTGTATCACGCGGCGGGCATCAACTACACGATGGCAGTACACCGGGTGGGCGCCGCCTCGATCCTGATGCGAAAGTTCGACGCCGAGGCCGTACTGCGGCACATCGAGACGTGCCGCGTCACGCATGCGCAGTTCGTGCCGACGATGTTCGTGCGGATGCTCAAGCTGCCCGACGAGGTCCGCGCCGCCTATGACACGTCGAGCCTGCGGTGCGTGATCCACGCGGCCGCGCCGTGCCCGGTTGACGTCAAGTACAAGATGATGGAGTGGTTCGGCCCGATCATCCACGAGTATTACGGGGGCACAGAAGGATTCGCGGGCACCGGGATCGGACCCGAAGACTGGCTGGCCCACCCCGGTTCGGTGGGCAAACCCATCACCCCTGTGCATGTGCTGGATGCCGACGGGATCGAAGTTCCCGCCGGCACCGCCGGGGAACTCTTCTTCGAGGGGGGACCGGCGTTCGAATACTTCAAGGACCCGGCCAAGACCGCCTCGGTGTCCAACGACCGCGGATGGCGATCACTTGGTGATATGGGATTCGTCGACGAGGACGGCTACCTCTATCTGACTGACAGGTCGACGTTCATGATCGTCTCCGGCGGGGTGAACATCTACCCGCAGGAGGTGGAGAACCTGTTGGTCATGCATCCGAAGCTCGTCGACGCCGCAGTGTTCGGTGTCCCGAACGACGAGTTCGGCGAGGAGGTCAAGGCGGTCGTACAACCGATCCCCGGGGTCGAGGCCGGATCCGCACTCGAGGCCGAGCTGATCGACTACTGCAGATCACACCTCGCGACCTACAAGTGCCCCCGCACCATCGAATTCGATCCGGAACTACCGCGCGATCCCAACGGAAAGCTCTACAAACGGCGCATCCGCGACCGCTACTGGCAGGGCCGCGCGTCGCGCATCGTGTGACTCAGTCCAGGCTGAAATCGATGATGCCGCGCACGATCTCACCGTTGAGCTGGTCACGGTAGCCGTCATTGATCTCGTCGAGACGGTAGCGCCGGGTGATCATCTCGTCGAGTTGCAGCTGCCCCGATTCGTAGAGCTTGATGAAGCGGGGCACGTCCACCCGGGGATTACATGATCCGTACACGGTGCCGACGAGGTTTTTGTTCCACAGGATGAACTCCTGCAGGTTGATCCCGATGGAACTCGTGAGCTGCCTGGTCATTCCGGTCAGCACACAGGTTCCACCCTTGCGCGTCAGGCTCAGCGCGGGCTGCACATCGTCCTCGGTGATCAACGAGGGGGAGACGATGACGCTGTCCGCCATCACCCCGGCGGTCAGATCGCGAACCAGATCGGCGGCTTCCTCGGTGGACGCGACGCTGTGTGTGGCGCCGAAGCCCAGTGCCGATTTCTGTTTGAACTCCACCGGATCGACGGCGATGATCTGCGCGGCGCCGTTGATGCGCGCGCCCTGGATCGCCCCGGTGCCGATGCCGCCGACGCCGATCACCACGACGGTGTCACCGGTGCGCACATTCGCGCGGTTCTCCGCGGAACCGTAGCCGGTGGGGATGCCGCAGGACAGCAGCGCCATCGGTAGCAGCGGAAGATGAGGGTCGATCTTGACGATCGAATCCGGCGACACCACAGTGTGTTTCGAGAAGGCGCCGACCTTGGACAGGTGACCCAGGTTCCGCCCGTCGCTCGTGTGATGGCGGAATGTGCCGTCGGTGGGCATGCCGGGGATCATCACCTGCGCACCCATATCGCAGATGTACTCCATACCGGAGCTGCACCACCTGCAGCTGCCGCACACCGCGACGAACGACGTCACGACGTGGTCGCCCGACTTGAACTCGGTGACGCCCGCGCCGACTTCGAGGACGACGCCCGCGCCTTCGTGGCCACCGATCAACGGGAACATCGACGGCAGCCCATAGGACTGCATCACCTCGTTGGACGCGGACATGTCGCCGTTGCGGATGTGCTCGTCGGAGTGGCACAGCCCGGCCGCGGCCATCTCGAGCAGCACCTCGCCGGCCTTCGGCGGGTCGAGCTCGAATTCCTCGACCGACCACTGCTGGCCCATGTCGTGCAGGATCGCTGCGCGTGTCCTCACGCTCAGGCCCGATTTGTCGGCTCAGCCGACGTTGGCCGGAATGTGACGGGTAGGTGCTTGGGGGAGCGAAATGGCATACCGACGATCTTCGTATCGTCGTCGGCGATTAGTTGGAAATCGGTCAAACGGTCGAAGAGGCTCGTCAGCATTGCCTTCGTTTCGACCCGGGCCAGATGCATTCCGAGGCAGCTGTGAATGCCTCCCGCGAACGAGATGTGAGCCCGACGCGGGCGGTGGATGTCGAACACGTCGGGGTTCTCCCACCGCTTGTCGTCACGATTGGCGGCGCCCATGCATAAGGTGATCGACGCGCCCTCCGGGATTGTCATGCCGTGCATCTCGACATCACGGGTGGTGTTGCGAGCCACGAGCACCAGCGGGGTCTCGAACCGAATGCCTTCCTCGATCGCGGCCGGGATGAGACTGCGGTCCCGTTGCAGTGCCTCGAGTTGGTCTGGATGGGTCAGCAACAGCTGCAACAGATTTCCCGAGGACCGGTAAGTGGTCTCGAGTCCGGCGGGCAGCAGCAGGCGCAGGAACGAGATGATGGCCTCGTCGGTGAGCTTTTCCCCGTCGATCTCCGCGGCAACGAGGTCGCCGATGACGTCGTTGGTGGGCTTGCTTCGCCGTTGATCCACCTGCTGCTGAAAGTAGGTGCCGAGTTCGACCGACGCGTTCAGGCCCGCTTCGATGTCCTCGGTGATGGAGATCAAGTCCAGTGACAGCCGCCGGAACATCTCGAGATCTTCCTGCGGCAGGCCGAGCAGGGCGGCGGTGACCCTGGTGGGGAACTCGAACGTCACCGCCTTGACCAGATCGACCTCGCCGTCGTCCTTGAACTCGTTGACCAGCTGATCACAGATCGGGTCGATCACCTCGGGTTCCCACTTGGCCAGCGAGCTCTGCTTGAAGGCCTTGCTCACCAGGCTGCGATGGTCGTGGTGCTGTTTCCCCGCCATGCCGAGGATCGTCGGGCCGAAGACCAACCCGATGGTCTGGTTGTACATCTCCGAGGCGAACACCGTGTCTTCGCGAAAGGCGGTGAAGACGCTGTCGAAGTCGAACAACGTCCAGTTCTCTGGGTTCTTCAACTCCTCGGGCATCAGGTCGCTCTCCATGAGCGTCCCGCGCCACACCGGCGACGTCTTACGCATGTGCTCGAAGTAGGGGTAGGGATCGTTCACCAAATCGGGGGCGGTCGGCTGATCATGCGAATCCGTGCTGGTCGTCACACATGCCTCCCGGCGCAAGCAAGTCGTTCGCTCTATCTTTACTATTTTAGTATTCTAGGTCAAGGGAGAGGAGGTCCTATGCAGCGCCGACCGGTATGTGCGGTCGAAGACCTGCCTCCGGGAACGATGAAGCTGGTCCAGGCCGGAAAGTTCGGCGTGGGCGTCTACAACATCGACGGGTCGCTCTACGCGATCGCGAACTATTGCTCACATGAGGGCGCACCGCTGTGCCTGGGCTACGTCAGGGGCACCACCGAGTACGACCCGGAGATGCCCGACCAGATCCGCCATGTGCGTGACGGCCAGATCGCGCGTTGCCCCTGGCATCAATGGGAGTTCGACATCACCACGGGAGAAAGCCTCGCCGATCCCAAGAAGCGAGTGCGCACGTACGAGGTGGACGTCGCGGATGGACAGGTGTATCTCACGGCATGACGATCATCGACGCGAATGTGCAGCCACATTTCCGGTTCAACTCCGAGATTCGGCGGTATCTGTCGGCGCCGCACAAGCTGCGCGCCATTCCCGACGTGGAGCAGCAGTGGTACCAGGCGCCGGGCGGGGACTACCGCCAGGACCTGTACGGCGACGGCTATCCCGGGTCGGATCCAGATACCGTGGCGCATCATCTCTTCGACGGCAACGGCGTTGCCTTCGGCTCTTCGCGCGAGCGGCTCATCGCTGACTACGCGATTCTCAATCCGCTGACGCGCGGCAACATCGCCGATTATCTGCTGAACAGCCGGATCTGCGCGGCGGTCAACGACTGGCTGCTCGACCGTTGGCTGGATCCGGACACGTCGAACCGGTTCCGCGGCACCATCCGGGTCAACCCCGAGGACGTCAGGGGGGCGGTCGCCGAGATCGAGCGACTGGCCGACCACCCGAAGATGGTTCAGGTCGGTGTTCCGATGCAGTCGCGTGAGCCCTACGGCAAACCGATGTTCGAGCCGATCTGGGAGGCCGCCGCCGCACACGGGCTACCGGTGGCCGTACATATCAACGGAGGCAACGGTGTTGACCATGCGCCGACGTTCGCCGGTCATGCCTACACCTACCCGGGCTACGCCGCATTCATGCCGCTGAACTCGTTCGTCCACCTTGCGACGCTGATCGTCGAGGGCATGTTCGGACGGCACCCCGATCTGCGATTCGTCTTCGCCGACGGCGGCTACGACATTCTCACGCCACTCATGTGGCGGCTCGACACGTTCTGGATGTCGATGCGGGATCAAACCCCGTGGGTGGACCGGTTTCCCAGCGAGTACCTGCGCGACCATGTGCGATTCTGTTCGTCGGCGCTCGACGGGCCGACGGACGAGGGCCAGGCTGAGCAGTGGATGGACTTCACCGACAAGGCCGACCTGCTGATGTACGGGTCGAGCTACCCACACTGGTCCGCAACGGGGCCCGACACCGTCGTCGCAGGTCTCAACAGTCACCAGCGGAACAAAGTGTTGTGGCGCAACGCAAGTGAGCTCTATGGTGTCACGCCGGCCGAGCAGGCAATCCAGGCAGGGAGAGGAGTCTGACATGACGACCGTCGAGAGCGTTCGGGACAGGACCGCCGCCGCGGATATCGCGGTGACGATCGTCGACACCGACGTCCACCCGCTGCCCGTGTCGGCCGAAGTGCTCAAGTCGTATGCGCCCGCGGAATGGAAGGACAAACTCTGGCCGACGGGTAATGCGGCCTCACCGGTCCCGCATTTCTATGACACGCCGGACTCGTACAAGACGAACTCACTGCGGGTTGACGCGAGCCCGCCGAGCGGCGGTGTCGCGGGCAGTGATCCGGACTTCGCAGCCAAGCAACTGCTGGTCGATGCCGGCGTGAGTATCGCTGTGCTGGAACCGATGTGCGACGCGCAGCTGCCGCAGGCCGAGGACGTCCTGAAGGCCACCCACAACGACTGGCTCGCCGACGTGTGGCTGGGCGAGGCCAACTGGCACGGCCGTTGGCGAGGCGCGATCAGCGTCACCGCCCAGGATCCGGTAGCCGCCGCACGCGAGATCGAGCGGTGGGCCGGGCACCCGTACATGGCCGAAGTGCTCATGACGCCGCAGACCCGCGGGATCCCGTTCGGTAGCCCGCACTTCGATCCGATGTATGCGGCCGCGGCACGCCATGGTCTGCCCGTCGCCACCCACCTCATGGGGCAGACGCCGTTCGAGTTGATTCCGATCTACCCGGTCGGCAACCCGGCGCACTGGCACGACTTCTTCGCGTCCTGGCCGCTGCTGTATGTGTCGCATCTGATGAGCCTGGTGTTCGACGGCGCCTTCGACCGTCATCCCGATCTACGGGTGGTGTTCGTCGAGGGTGGCTTCACGTGGGCGTTGCCTGCGATGTGGCGGATGGACCGAATCTGGGAGCAGCGCAAGGCAGATCTGCCGCAGGTGCGTCGTAAGCCGTCGGACTATGTCCGCGAGCACGTGCGATTCACGACCCAACCGCTCGAGGAGGTCGACCTCGGCGAGTACCGCAAGTACCTCGAGATGATGGATCTCGGCGACAACATCATGTTCTCCACCGACTACCCGCACTGGAGCTACGACTCGCCGGACTGGGCGATCAGACGGTTCCCGGCGGACCAGCGTGAGCGAATCATGCGCGGCAACGCCATGGCGCTGTACGGCTTGCCCGCCACCGTCAAGGCGTTGCCTTCTGAATTGCCGGGCGCAGGTGGACTCGCCGTTTGACGTACACGCTGTCGAATCGGCACTGACCGACCTGGTCCGCGATTACGACAAGCGTTGGTCGAACCTGGATTTCCACGCGCTGGGCGATCTTTGGACGCGCGACGACCCGTCGCCCATCTACGTCGGTGACGAGTACGCGGCGCCGGTGATCGGCAACGACGAACTCGAACGGCACTGGGCGAGGGTGGCCGGACGGCTCAAGTCGGCGACGGTGTCGTCGACGTTGCATGAGTTCGACATGGTGGACGACACCGTGGTCCGCGCCATCGTGCTGAGCCGCTGGCGCCTGGCGGGCGCAGAAGTCGACGGCGAACGAAACGGCGCGAGTTGGATCACCTGGCTGCTGGTCCGTCGCGGCGACCGGCTGAGGATCTTTCATCAGATGGAGTCGCAGATTCACCTCGCCGACTGACTGCGATTTCGGTGTAGTTGGTCGCGCTCACCGCGACCCGCGACACCGAAATCACTGTTTGGCAGCCAGCGGGACCACGGGGGTGCGGGCGTGCGGCCCGCGGGTGATTGCGTGCAAACGGATTTCGGGCAGATCGACCGACGGGTCGAGGGTATCCAGCCAGGCGACGGCGTCGGCGACATCGGCGGCACGGATCGCGTACATCTCGAACGGCACTTCCTGCAGCATCTCGGTCTCGACGGGCCCCGGGGTGACGATGTGTACGTTGATCCCGTCGCGGTCGACCTCGCGCGCCAGCGCGCCCGCGAACGCGTTCATACCGGCCTTCGACGCCGAATACGCCGTCCGCGCCATCATCGGTTCGTGGGCGGCCGACGACGAGATGAACACGAAGCGTGAGCCCTGCCTCATCTTCGGCAGCGCGGCGGACGTCACCACGAAACACGAGTCCAGATTCGCCGACATCGTCGCGCGCCATTGATCGAAAGTCTGCTTGCGAGCGTAGGTTCCGCCCAGAATTCCCGCCGCATGCACGACGAGATCGATCTCGTCGAGCGCGTCAACCGCGGCTGCGAACGTCTCAGGCTGCGCCGCGTCGGCGACGGCATAGCGCGCACCGATGGCTGCGGCCGCGTCGCGCAGGGGCTCTTCACGCCTGGCGGTCAGGACGACGTCGTAGCCGAGCTCGACGAGCTTGCGCCCGCACGCGATTCCGATTCCACCGCTACCGCCGGTTACCAAGGCGCTACGCACGCGGCCCTCTCAGTGCTTGCGTCGGGCCAGTGCCTGCGGCGACAGCGCCACGATCCGCTGCTCGGGATCGACGGCGCTGAAGTAGGTCTGGGTGTCGGCGATGTGACGCGCCGACAGCTTGCGGGCACGCTCGCCGTCGCCGGCTTCGATGGCATCGGAGATCTTGTTGTGAATCGACATCGCGATGCGGCGTTGACTCATCGACGGGTATTCGCCGCGCGCCGTGGTCTCCTGGGCCCACCAGTTCAGGTGACCGGTCCACAGTGTCTCCAGGCTCCCTACGACGGCGATCATCGTGTGGTTGCCGCAGCCGCGGACGACCTCGTCGTGGAACTGCCCGCCGATCTCGGTGAACTGGGGTCCGTCCTCGATGCGCTCGGCCATCAGCGCGTTGATCTCTTTGAGCTTCGGAACGAGCTCTTCGCCGCGGTCGGCACGCCGCGCCGCCAGGGCCGCGCACATGGGCTCGAGTTCCTGCAGTGCGGCGCCCAGGTCGGAGAGCGGAACGGTGTCGCTCTGCAGCAGGAGTCCGAGCATGTATGCCGCGCTGGCTTTCGCGGGCGCGTGCACGACGGCACCACCGCGGTTTCCGCGGCGCACCGAAACCAGACCCTCGGTCTCGAGGATCCGCAAGGCTTCCCGCAGCGATACCAGGCTGACCCGGAACTGCTCGACGAGGACCTCCTGTCGTGGCAACAGGTCACCATCGGCGAGTTCGCCGTCGATGATCTGCCGACGGAGTTCGTCGGCGACGATCTCGGCCGTGCGGCGCGAGCCCAGTCGGCGGCGAGCCTCGGGTCCAATTCCCAACGTGGTCATATCGCCGACAATGCTAGCAGTGAAAGGCCCGCTACCTGGGGTGTACGTAATCGCTATCTGACAAAAGTTACTAATATGGCAAAGAAACCAGGGAGGCTCTAGCGGGTGAGTGACGTCGAGGATGTAGCACCTACGCCGCTGCATGATCTGCGCGTCGTCGAGATCAGCGATCGTATCGCGGGCGCTTACTGCGGGAAATTGCTGGCTGACGCGGGGGCCGACGTCGTCAAGGTGGAACCGGCCGGCGGTGACCCGCTGCGTCGCTTCACCGCGTCCGGTTCCGTGCCGCGCGACCGCGCGGACGCGCCGCTGTTCGCGTACCTGAACGCCGGGAAGCGCAGCGTGACAGGCATTTCCGACGGGCTGCTGACCGGTGCGGACATCGTGATCGTCACGGGAACCAGGGCCGCGGTGACCGCGCGGGGACTCGACCCGAAGCGCCTGCTCGACAATTCGCCCGGCCTCGTCATCGTCACCGTCTCCGACTTCGGCTGGACGGGTCCATGGGCCGAACGCCCAGCATCGGAGTTCACCTTGCAGGCCGACTCCGGGCTCACCGGGTTTCGCGGCGATCCCGCGGGCCCGCCGATCTCCGTCGGCGGCGACCTCGGGGAGTATCAGGGCGGCGTGTGGGCGGCCTACGGCGCGCTGGCCGCTCGCCGCGGGGTCAGCCGCGGAGGTCGCGGTGCGCACCTCGACATGTCGATGCTCGAGGCGATCACCCTGATGCAGAGCGGCGAATGGCTGCATTCGCAACTGCTGAAGGCCCCGCACGTCCGGCGCTCTGTCGAGGTCCCGTCGATCGAACCGGCGAAAGACGGCTTTGTCGGCATCAGCATGGTGACGGGGCAGCAGTGGTTGGACTTCGCGGCGATGGTGGATTGCCCGGAGTTCACCGAGGTGCCCCAGTTGCAATTCCAGATCGGGCGATGGGATTACCGCGATTGGATCCGGGAGCGTATCGACCCGTGGATGCGCGAGCGCACCGTCGCCGAAATCGTCGAACTGGGACAACTGTTCAGGTTGCCGCTCGCCGCGCTGGGAAACGGCGCCACCGTCCGCGAGATGGATCATCTGCGGGAGCGCGGTGTGTACGTCGACAACCCGGCCGGCTTTGCCCAACCGCGTCCGCCGTGGTTGATGTCCGTCGCGGCACCGTCGCCGATCCGGACCGCACCCTCGGTCGGCGACTCCGACGACGAACCCCTTTGGGAACCAAGGCAATCGACACCGGAGGCGACGGCAGGTCGTCCGCTGGCCGGTGTGCGAGTCATCGACTTCACCGCGTTCTGGGCGGGGCCGTCCGCGACGCATTCGCTGGCGGCGTTCGGGGCCGAGGTGATCAAGATCGAGTCGATCCAGCGGCCCGACGGCATACGTTACTCCGGCGGGATGCGCAAGGACGTCGACGACTGGTGGGAGTACGGCTGGGTCTTCCACGCCATGAACACCAACAAGCGATCGGTCACCCTCGATCTGCAGTCCGAGACCGGACTCGGTCTGATCAAGACGTTGATCGCGCAGGCCGACGTGGTGATCGAGAACTTCTCACCGCGAGTCATGGATCAATTCGGGCTCGACGCAGACGCGTTGCTCGAACTGAACCCGCGCCTGGTGATGGTGCGTATGCCGGCCTTCGGGCTGACCGGGCCGTGGCGCGACAGGGTGGGCTTCGCGCCCACCATGGAGCAGATCGCGGGCCTCGCCTGGGTGACCGGCATGCCGGACGAACTGCCGGTCGCCCCGCGTGGCGCGTGCGATCCGCTGGCGGGGACGCACGCGGCGTTCGCGCTCATGGCGGCACTCGAGTTCACCGAACGTACCGGTCGCGGTCAACTTGTCGAGGTGCCGATGGTCGAGAGTGTGCTCAACGTGACCGCCGTGCAGCCAATGGAATTCGAGATGTTCGGGTCGATCCTGGAGCGGCGCGGCAACAAGGGGCACCACCCCGGCGAGATGCAGGACATCTACCGCTGCGCCGGCGACGACAGCTGGATCGCCATGACCGTCCGCACCGAGGCCGAACGGGACGCGCTCGCCGCGCTGATAGGCGGTCAGGACGACCCTGCGCCATGGCTCGCCACACAGGACGCCGCGGCCGTCGTCGAGCGGCTGGTCGCCGCCGGCATCCCAGCGGCCGTGGTGATTTCACCGTCCGTGGTGATCGACAACCCACAGCTGGTACACCGCGGCTTCTTCGAGCCGCTCACCCATCCGAGCACCGGACCCGGTCTGTACCCGTGTCCGCCGTTCGCCCGGCTCGACGGCATGGACGCCTGGCTGCACCGTCCGCCACCGCGGCTGGGTCAGCACAACAGCGAGGTGCTGACAGAACTTTGCGGGCAGACGGAGGCGGATCTGGAACGCCTTGCGGCCGAGGGCGTCATCGGCACGAGACCGAAAGGGCTCTGACTCTCAGCGGGGCGTCAGCGAGATCGACATCTCGTCGAAAATCGACATGTTGTTGGCCAGTGTGGGGTGGGTGACCTTGGGGGCGCCGAGACTGATGTCGTCGGCGCGCACGAGCAACTCGTCGAGCGCGGCGCGGATCTCGGCGCGTGCGAGCATGGCGCCGAGGCAATGGTGCGGCCCGCCGCCGCCGAAGGTGACGTGGGGATTGTCGGTGCGGCCGATGTCGAAGACGAATGGGTCGGCGAACACCTCGTCATCCCGATTGGCCGAGCGCAGCATCGACACCACGCGATCACCCCTGGGAATGGTGATGCCGTCCATCTCCACGTCCACCTTCGTGGTGCGGGTCCAGAACGCGACCGGTGACGACCAGCGCAAGACCTCTTCGACCGCGCGTGCCCGGATCGACTCGTCGTCGCGATAGCGCTGTATTTCAACGGGATTGGCCACAAAGGCCTGAAGTCCGGCGGCCAACGCGTTCTTCGTCGTGTCACTGCCCGCCAGTGTGAGGACGAAGAAGAAGATCTCCAGTTCGTTCGCGGGGATGGACAACTCTTCGCCGCTCTCGTCGGTGACCACCGCGGTGGTCAGCGTGCTCCAGATGTCGTCGGTGGGGTTGCGCCGCTTCTCCGCGGTGAGTTCGAGCGCATAGGTGAAGATCTCCCCGAACAGCGCCATGTGCTCCTGCTCCTCGGTGCTCGTCTCGCTCCCGCCGGCGCCGGCCTTGAGGATGCGATCGAGCGTGTCGAAGATGCGGGGCCGGTCCTCGTCGGGGATCCCCACGATGTCGCCGATCACCGACATCGGCAGCACGTCGGCGACGTCGGTGATCCAGTCGCCGCCGCCGGATTCGAGTAACCCGTCGACCATCGCGGCGGCGCGCCGCCTGATGCCGTCCTCCAGCTTTCCGATGGCCTTGGGAGTGAACGCGTGCGACATCACCCGACGGCGCTTGGTGAGCACGGGCGGATCCATGGTGATGACGTTCGGAAACGACCCGATGGGCCCGATGCCCTGGATGAGAGGTCCGTCGGCAGCGGTGAAACTGTCGGTGTCCCGGTGGATGCGTTGCGCGTGGCGGTGCTTGGTCGTCATCCAGAAGGCGCGTTTGACCGTGCTGGCGACGCCGTCGGTCAGCTCGTGGTGGAAGATCGGCTTCTCACGACGGAATTCGGTGAACAGGTCATCGGGAAAACCGTTCTGCCACAGCGCAGAATCCGACAGATCGACCGGAGTGGTCGTGGGCATGCCTTCTCCTCGCGTCGCCGTCCTTGACCTAGAATGCCTAAAATAGTAAAAATAGGCAACGGGCAGGTTTAGCGACCTGCGGTTATTGTGCGCTCGGATGGAGATACGGCATGACGGCAGGCTCCTTTCAACAAGAAGAAGTTCACGACCCGCAGATCGATCCGTCTGAACGCGAGTTCGGTCCGAGTGGGATCAGCCTCTCGACGTACCGCTTTCCGACGGGTTGGTTCATCGTCGGCTTCGCCTCGGATCTGGAACCCGGTCAGGTCAAGCGCGCCCACTACTTCGGCGAGGAACTGGTGATGTTCCGCACCAAGTCCGGCAAGGTGAACGTGCTCGACGCCTATTGCCTGCACCTCGGAGCCAACATGGGCGTCGGCGGCACCGTCGAGGGTGAGCACATCGTCTGCCCGTGGCATGGCTGGGAGTGGCGCGGTGACGGCACCAATGCACTGATCCCGTACAGCAAGATCGGCTGCAAGCAGAACGTGAAGATCAAGTCGTATCCCGCCCAGGAGTGGTATGGCTTCATCGTCGTCTGGCACGAGCGTCACGGCCGCGCCCCCTACTGGCAGCCACCGGTGCTGCCCGAGCTCGAGACCGACGAGTACTACCCGTTGCATCCCCATTCGCGGATGCTCAACCGGGTCAAAGTGCACGCCCAGATGATCATCGAGAACGCGGCCGACCCGTATCACGTGCAGTTCGTGCACAAGGCCGACAGCGCCGCCAACACCACATCGTTCGACGCCAACGGCTACCACCTGCACGCGACGGTGACCGCGAACTTCGGCGGCGGACGCCCGTCGACGTGGCTCACCCCGGATGGGCCCGTCGACGCCAACATCATCTACGACAACTACTCGCTCGGCCTCGGCATCGTGCGCTTCCCGAAGGAGCTGGTCGCGACCATCGAGGTCACGGGTCAGACACCGGTCGACGAGGACTACACCGACTACTTCTACACCCAGGCGTCGGTGCGAGAGCCCGGCGACACCGGCGACAAGCCGGCGGGCCGCGCGGCGAAATTCCTTGCACTGCAACAGGAAGTCATCAAGCAGGACTTCTTCACCTGGGAGAACATGAAGTACCTCGAGAAGCCCAACCTGGCGCCGGAGGAGGCGCGCGACTACGCGGCGTTGCGGCGGTGGGCGCACAGGTTCTATCCGGGCGAAGAGCCGTCGCCGATCGACTTCGGATACACCGCCGACGGTGAGCCCGATCCGGCGGCAGCGGGGGCGTGATGCCCCGTGGCCGGGACGCCACGCTGAACCCTGCGGCCTTCGGCGTTGAATGCTTCAGCGTCCCTGAGGTGCTCGACCGTCGTGCAGATCAGTACGGCGACCAGGTGATGATGGCGATCGCCGGAAGCCCGGTCTCGTTCGCGCAAATGCGCGACCGTTCGTGCGCGGCCGCCCACGTCCTCTACGACCTGGGGGTCAAGCGCGGCGAGACGGTGGCGCTGTTCACCGGGACATGTCCGGAGTGGGTGTATTTCTGGCTGGGTGCCGCCCGCATCGGCGCGGTCTCCGCCGCGGTGAACGTCGCCAGCAAGGGCGAGTTCCTCGCGCACGCACTGAACCTGTCCCGGGCCGCAGTGGTGATCAGCGACGCTGCCCGCCAGGATCGATTGACCGAGGTCGCCGACGACGTCGTCACCCTGAGATCGGTTCTTGTACAGGGTCGTTCGCTCACCGAGGCGCTAGCGGCCGCCCCGGTGACGGCGCCCGACGTCGACCCCGTCGGACCGGACGAGATCGGGGCGCTCTTCTTCACCTCCGGCACCACTGGACCGTCGAAAGCCGTCGCCACCACCTGGGGATACCTGTTCAGCGCTGCGGCAACCGTCGCGTCGTCGTGGGAACTGCGGCAGGGCGACACACTGTGGACCGCGATGCCACTGTTCCATCTCAGCGCGGCACCCACCGTTCTGGCGCCCATGCTCGTCGGCGGTACGTGCGTGCTGGCCGCGGCCTTTCACCCCGGTCAAGTGTGGGACGAGATACGGGATTGCGGTGCAGTGGGTTTCGCGGGAGCAGGCGCGATGGTGTCGATGCTCACGCGCCTGCCCCCGGAGCCGCGAGACGCCGAGCTCGGCATTCGCTTCATCTCGGCGGCACCGATCGCCGCCGACATGTACCGCGCTATCGAGGAACGCTATCGCTGCCGCATCGTGACGATGTACGGCATGACCGAGGCGTTCCCCATCGCTTACAAATGCGTTTCCGACGATGGCGTACCGGGTACTTCTGGACGGGTCAACCCGGCTTTCGAGGTGAGAATCGTCGACGGTCAGGGGCAACCATTGCCCACCGGTACGGTCGGCGAGATTGCCTGCCGGGCGCGGGTGACACATGCGATGAGCGAGGGGTATGTGTCGTCGGCGCGCGGCAGCGACGGTTTGAGCGTCGATCGGCACCCGGAGTGGTTCGGTACCGGTGATCTGGGCTCGCTGGACGACGATGGCAACCTCACTTACGTGGATCGCGCCAAGGATTCGTTGCGCCGCCGCGGCGAGAACGTGTCGTCCGTCGAAGTCGAACAGACCGTGATGGGCCACCCGGCCGTCGCGGAAGCAGCGGCGGTCGCGATACCGAGTGACCTCGGCGAGGACGACATCTTGGTGGTTGTGACTTTGCGTGACGGTGCGACAGTGGATTTCGCCGAACTCTTGGACTTCTGCTCGGCGCGCATGCCGTACTTCTGCGTGCCGCGCTACCTCGAGACGGTCGACGAGATTCCCAAGAACGTCATCGGACGCGTCCGCAAGGATGTGCTCCGCAGCAGGGGACTGGGCGCCGGCGCCTGGGACCGTGAAGCGCACGGCTACGTGCTCACCCGGTAGGAGATCAGAATGTCGATGACATACCAACAGCAGTTCGTGATGGACGGACTCGCGGGACGCGCGGCCATCCTCAACCTGGGCGCACGACACAACCGGCTGTACTCGGACGGCGATCTCGCCGGGTGGATCGCGACGTTCCGTCACGCGGGTGCCACGTATGTGCGGGCGGGGGAGGCTTTCACCGACCTGCGTAAGGCGTTCGACGGTGGAGAAGGGGTGCGGCTGGTGACCGTCGACCACGAGATCGACGTCGACGGGGTCGACGCGACCCAGAAATGTGTGGCATTGCTGCTGCGCGACAACCAACTTCAGGCCTCCGGGACATACACCGACCGGCTCATCTACGAGCGCGGTGGCTGGTACTTCACGTCACGCGAGCTCGAATGGGATCACGTGCCACACGAAAGTGCGCTACCCGTGTGAACGACGGCATTCGGTACGAGTTCGCATACGGCACCTACGAGGACGCCCTGCGCATGGTCGGCATCCGCACGGAGCCGAGATATGCCGGGACGGCGGTCAGCGGTGCGCGCATTCAGCAATTCGCGTCGATGGTCCATGATCCGAACCCCGCCTATTGGGACGCCGACTTCGCCCGCGAGGTGTGGGGCGGTCTGCTCGCGCCGCCGGCACTGCTGATGGGCTGGCTGATCCCGCCTCCGTGGTTGCCGACCGGTGAGCCACCGCGGCCGTCGATCGCGATCCGCGTGCCCCTGCCCGGAACCACCTTCATCAACGCGTCCAACGAAGTCGAGTTTCCCATGACCATCCTCGAAGGAGACCGGCTGCACGTCGTCGAGGAGGTCGTCTCGGTGTCGCCGGAGAGGACCACGCGTGTCGGCACCGGACATTTCGTGCAGACCTGTGACCGGTTCCACCGCGCCGACGGGGCGCTGGTCGCCATCAACCGAAACACGCTGTTCCGGTTCACCCCGGCGGTGGCGTCGTGAAACCGTATGGCGGGCTGATGTGGGACGAGATCGTCGTGCCGACCGAGCTCGCCGAGGTCGTCGACCCGATCGATTATCAGCGTGTCGTGATGAACCCCGGCGCGACATGGGATTACTTTCCCGGCCACTACGACCCGGACTACGCGCGACGGCACGGCCAGCCGACGATTTTCGTCAACACGATGCACACCGCGGGCTTCGTCGATCGGATCGCGACCGGATGGGCCGGGCCCTACAGCAGGGTGGTGCGGCGCAAGGTCTCGCTGCTGGGCTCGTTCTATGCCGGCGACTCGATGGTCGGCCGCGGCCGGGTGGTGGACAAGCGCATCGAATCCACGGGTGACGTACACCGGCACCTCGTCGACCTCGAGATCGCCGTTTACAACCAGCGCGACGAACTGTGCTGCCCGGCTGAGGTCACCCTCGAAATCGGCTAGCTTGCGACGGGACGGACGCCTCTGAGTGTCGAATGTCCGCTCGGCGGAGGGGTTAGTCGAGATCGGGCAGCTTGCTCGCGCTCACCGTCGACTGCAACTCGACATACTCCGACAGTCCCTCGGATCCGAATTCGCGGCCGATTCCGGACTGCTTGAATCCGCCGAACGGCGCGGTCGTGTCGAGGGTGTACATGTTGATGCCGTACGTACCCGTCCGGACTTCGGCTGCGATCTGCAGACCGCGGGCCACGTCCGCCGTCCAGACGGAGCCGGCCAGGCCGTAATCGGTGTCGTTGGCGATCCGCACGGCCTCGGCCTCGTCGCGGTACTTCAGTACGGTCAACACCGGACCGAAGATCTCCTCCCGCGCGATGGTCATGTCGTTGGTCGCGTCGGCGAACAGCGTCGGCTGGACATACCAGCCGCGGTCATACGGTTTGTCCTTGCCGCCCATGATCATTCGCGCACCCGCATCGAACCCCGCCTGGATGTAACCCTGCACCTTCTGCTGTTGGCGCTGCGCGACCAGCGGCCCGATATCGGTGGCGTCGTCGGCGGGGTCGCCCACCTGCAGGCCGGTCATCATGGAGGCGAGCGCGTCGACGACCTCGTCGTGTTTGCGCTCGCTCACCAGAATGCGGGTCTGCGCGACGCACGCCTGTCCGTTGTTCATCAGGCTGGCCATCTTGAGGTGATTGACGGTGTGCGCGATGTCGGCGTCGTCGAGGATGATGGCCGCGGACTTGCCGCCCAGTTCGAGGCTGACGCGCTTGAGCTGTTCACCGCACAGCGCAGCGATGTGCCTGCCCGTCGCCGACGATCCGGTGAACGAGATCTTGTCGACGCCGGGGTGGCGAACCAGCGTCTCCCCGGTCTCCCTGCCGCCGGGGACGATCGACACGACACCTTCGGGTAGGTCGATCTCCTCCAGCATCTCGGCCAACCACATGGCGTCCAAGGGTGTTTCGGGTGCCGGCTTGACCACGACCGTGCAGCCCGCGATCAGCGCCGGGATCATCTTCGGCATGATCAGGAACTGCGGCACGTTCCACGGCACGATCGCACCGACCACACCGACGGGGGCGCGACGCACGTGAACGTCGCCGAACAATCCCGGGCGTCGCTCGACCCACGGAAATTCCTTGGCCGTCGCCATATTGAGGTGCATCTGGGCGAGAGCGCCCGCGCCCTGCCCCAGCCTGCTGAAGCTCTTGGGTGAGCCCATCTCCGCGGTGATCAGGTCGGCGATCGCGTCGGTCTCGGCCATGTAGATGGCGGCGAGCTTCTCGATCTTCTCCATGCGTTCGCCGACGCTGAGCCGGGGCCACGGTCCCTCGTCGAACGCGGTTCTGGCGGCGGCGACCGCCTTGTCGACGTCCGCGGGGGCCGCTTCCGGCGTCTCGCCGATCGATTGCTCGGTATGTGGGGAGATCACGGAGAGTCGCTGACCCGTCGACGGTGTCTGCCAGTGGCCGCCGATATAGAGCTTGTCGTAGTTAAGGGATCGCATGTCGCCGCCTGTCCTACCGCCTAAAGTTGCTATTAATACAAACATAGTGAAAAAGGCAGGGCTCGTGAACCACCCGCAGTCAGGCGATTGGCGCCAATACCCATTCGCGCTGGTACCGGAAGACCGTCAGCTCGATTTCCCGGCCGCTGAGGCCAACCATCCGCAGTGCGAGTCCGACACGTGGTTTCTGGCCGGTGAACTGACCGGGCAGAGCGGCCGCGGGTACGCATTCCTGTCGATCTTCAACAAGAACCGGCCTGGGCTCGGGGATATCGTTGCCGACTTCTACACGTTCGCGCTGTTCGATCTCGACGCAGGCACCTACGGCACGTACACCGACTACGACATGCCGCCCGCGAACATGGAACCCGGTGCCGTCGCGAAGATGACATTCGCCGACGAATGCCTGGACATCAGCTTTGACAGCAGCGCCGGTCGCGCAGTCTGGCATACCTGTCGCGACGACAACGGCGACCTGGTGCCCTACACCTACGACGTCACGCTCGTCGGCACCGATGCGGCCGGTGCCCAGATGCGGGTGGACCTGCATGTGACCCCGACGCGGGCGCCGGTGCCGCTGGGCGCCGCGGATTTCGGTGGCCGGATCGAATGCTTCGGCCAGGCCGACACCTACTCCTATCTCCAGACCGGATTGACGATGACGGGAACGCTGACGTGGGGCTCGTCGAGCGAGCCGGTCAGCGGCACCGCGGGCCACGTCGACCGGCAGTGGTTCCCGCTGATCGCCAACAGCGGTGGCGCGGACGGCGATGTCCGCTGGCGCGCCCACGAATGGCGCACGATCAACCTCGACAACGGCGTGGACATGAGCATCTGGCGACAGTTCGATCGAGCCGATCGCAATTCACTGCAACCCTTTTCGGGCGCGACCACCAGCTCACCGGAGCCCGACGTCGACCCCGAGTTCGCCGACGACATCGAGGTGTCCATCGAGAGCTACGTCCGCTGGCCCGAAGCGGTTCGGACTCTGTACAAGCCCCCGGCGAAGGCCAGATATCTGCCGGACCGGCACCGACTGACGTCGCGCAAGCTCGATCTGGACCTGACGGGTGAGCCGATGGTGCCGGCGCCAGGACACGGCCTACCCCTGGAGTACATGGAGGGCCCGTTTCACTATCGCGGGACGTTTCGCGGTGAGCCGGTGAGCGGGTTCGCCTTCTACGAAAGGTCTTTGGCGCTCTACCGCGACTGGGAACTGGTCGATGTCCTCGCCAGCATTGTGGGTGACGAGCGCGTGACGACACTGCGCGCACTCGTCGAGGACGGCCGGCGCGACGAAGCCGTGGCACACCTGCGCAACGAGATCCTCCCGTCGGGAGCCGGGATCACCGAGCTCGTCGACGATCTGATCCTGGCGCTGTCTAGCTGATCGCCTCGGCCCACGTCGTGTGGCGGTGCTGCAGTCCGGGCTCATTGCGGCCGAAGACCAGGTGCTCGCGCGCCCCTGACTCGAGGTTGGCCTGCAGTCCCGCGACGAGCGCGTAGTCCTCGTCGCGGACCGTCGAATGCGCGTATTCGAATACCGCCGCCGCGCCCGCGGCCGTCGATTCGTCCGACAGATCCAGCGGAGTCGAGTTCTGGTGCACGGTGATTGAACGGCCCGGCACATCGCTGGGATAGACGCGGAACAGCTCGCCGTTGGCCACGGTGCACGAGATGACGATATTGGGATGCAACGCGTAGATGACGACCATCGCCTGCAGCGGCTCCCACTGTTCCTCGGGAAGCTCGTCGAGGTCGAGAATACCGTTGAGCGGGAACACAAGTCGATGATGGGGACCAAACGAGTCGAAGACTGTGCAGTTGCTGCGGGCGATCGTCGCGAAGGTCGTCTTGTGCACCGTGGCGAAGTGGTAGTTCTCGGCGAAAGTGTCGATGGCCAACTTCCAATTGATTGGGCAGTCCAGCACTTTCTCGCCCAACGGCGACCAGCGGCCGACGCCCCACGAGTCCAGTTCCTCGGAAAGCGGTCCGAGGAACGCGGGAATGTCCAGTGTGGCCTCGCGGTCCAGCGAAACCCACAGGAAACCTGCACATTCCGCGGCCGGTAATTCGGTCAAACGTGCTGTGCCCGATGAAGTTTCGGGAAACCCCTCCTTGCCTGGTACACCGGCTAGATTGCCGCTGAGATCGTAGCTCCACGAGTGATAGGGGCAGGCGAGGCGGCGGGCGGCTCCGCACCCGTCGGTGATGCGCGACTGCCGGTGCAGACACACATTCTCGAACGCGCGTACCACCGAGTCCGCGGCACGGGTCAGCAGAATGGACCGGCCCATCACCGTCTTGGTGCAGTACGTGCCGGGCCGGGGGAGTTCTGAGACGTAGCCGACCAGTTGGGGGCTTGCCATCAGCATCGCGACATCCCGGGCATGGCGCTCGGCCGACGTGTACGTCTCGGCGGCGACGGTGCTCTCCGTCGGCATGAGGTCGGTGGTCTTGTCCCGCGCGAGCTTCAATGCGCGGCGAGTGAGATCGATCAGTTGGTCGCGGTCCATCACCGTTCCTTGGTCGACGCCCTGGGAGACCATCTGCCTATTTTTATAATGATAGCGACGGTATGTCAAAAATCGCTGGTGGGCCACGTGCCCCGCGTATCGTCCGGACATGCGCGCAGAGCGGATCCTGTCCGAGGACATACCTGCGCCGCCCGACGACGTGCGGGCGTTCTACATCGACCTCGACAACATCAAGACCGTCCATCCGCTTGTTGTCTCGGTGCACAGGACCGAACGGACGGAACTGGTGGACGGCTACTGCCAGAGTTACCGCGTCAAAGACCGAATCCCCTTCGGTCCGTTGACCCTGCCGACGAGCTACACCGCCCACCTCAGAGTCGCGTCAGTCGGACCGGTGATCACTCAGGCACGCCAGTTTCCCCGGGTCCGCCTCTACGGTGTGGTGTCCTTCGATGCCATCGACATGGGAACCAGGCTCGTCGAGCGCTTGACGATCGACGCTCCGCGACTGCTCCACGCGACGACGCTCCGTGAGGCGGTCAAGGCGCACACCAAGATGCTGGCGGGTATCCGCCACCACTTCGGCGGCTAAGCCTCTTCCGCGGGGGATTCGGACGCGTCGAGCACACTGACCGCGATGCCGTAGGGCAAAAAGCGCACCTTGCGGGTGGGGTCGGTGTTGTTCTTGTTCGCGCGTAGCGCATCGAGTTCGGACGGATAGACCTGCTCGATATGGGCGCCGCCGTCGCTGTCGACGGTGTAGATCGCCCATACGCCGTCGCCGGTCTCGCCGGCGGTCTCCGGCTCCCGTTTCGGACGCGAATAGCGGGTGAACTCGTCGACCAAATTGGCCCAACCTGCGCGTTCTCCGGAGGTACTGAGGAATCTGCCCACACCGTCCAAGGCGTCACGCAGCCCTTCACCCGCCTCGCGAACGACGCGGTCGAACTCCTCGGGGTCGATCCCGAACGGCCCGTTCCTGCTCATAGTGGTTCCTCCTCGCGCCCGTGCGCTCCGGCACGGCGTATTCCCAGTGTGCCTGCAGGTGGCGAAGTAGTCGACTGGGGCCGACGCGGGTGGTAGGCAACGGTATGGCTTTCACTCGCTCGGACGTGCTGGCGACCGCCGAGCGGTCGCCGGCGGCGGCCGGTGCCCGCGACAAGAACGCGTGGGTGGGCCTGTTCACCGCCGACGGACGAGTCGAAGATCCGGTTGGCTCGCAGCCCCACCAGGGCCTCGGCGCGATCGGAGCATTCTTCGACACGTTCATCGGGCCCCGCCACATCACCTACCGCCCTGACGCGGACATCGTCACCGGCTCGACGGTCCTCCGCGACGGCGAACTCGACATCGCGATGGGACCGGTGCAGTTGCACGTGCCGGTCTACATCCGCTACGACGTACGCGAGGGCGGCGACGGACTGAAAATTGCTGCGCTGTCGGCCTTTTGGGAGCTGCCGGCCATGGTCGGTCAGTTCATGCGCGCCGGGTTCGGCGGCCTTCCCGCCGGTCTGCAACTGGCGAGGGCACTGCTCGTGAACCAGGGCGTCGTCGGAGTCCTCGGCTACCTGGGGGGTCTGCGGGGGACCGGTCCGCAGGGCAAGCGGCGGATACAGGAGTTCCTCGACGACGCACGTGCGGGCGACGAGGTCGCGGTGCGCCGTTGGCTCGGCAAGGGAGCAAGCGTGACGAGCGGCGACGACCTCCCGTTGACGACCGCGGAACTGCTGTCGCGCATTGCAGCCGCGCGCCCCCGCAAGATGATCGCCTCCGGGTACAGCGTGGTCGTGGGGTTGGACCGGGACGGGCGCCGTGACGTACTCATCGTCGAGGTGACCGCCAAACCCTTCGCCATCCGCAGAATCCGGTACTTCACCGAGGACCCCGTAGACGGCTGAGGCTGTGCCGGGCCGAACATCGTTTGAGCACGTCGACGCCGGGTAACCGCAGCGCATGAGCCCACGAGACGACAACAAGTCCGAATCCGACGTCGACAACGACGACCACGTCGTCGGGTCGCGCGCGGGAAAGGACGGCGCAGACGACGGCGCTTATGTCGGTCAGACGGCCTCCGACGACGCGCTGGATGTGGGGGAGACGGGAGCCGAGGCGCGCAGCGAAGCGGAGCGCTAGCAGCGGTGTTGTCTCGATTCGGTCGCGTTGGCCGCGGTGCGAATACCGGACGTGAGACGGTATGAGCACCATGCCCGTCGACGATGAGATGACCTACGAGGAATTCGGTCGCCAGTTCTTCGAGATCGCCGTGACCGAAGCGCGCGTCGGCGGTGCGATCGCCGCCATCGCCGGCGACGAATTCGAGATGGGCCCAATGGCCCAGGGGCCCGGCAAGGTCGCCAAGGTGACGGCGAAAGTCAGGGTTCAGGAGCCCCGCCTGACGCGCGACGTCGGCGACCAGATCACTTTCGCCATCCGGATTCCGATCGAGATCGACCTGGTTGTCGACCTGCGGATCGACAAGCCCAAGTTCATGGTTTTCGGCGAGATCGCCCTGCGTGCGACCGCGCGTGCCGCGGCACCGCTGCTGTTGATCCTCGACGTGGAAAAACCCCGGGCGTCCGACATCTCGATCCACGTGACGTCCAAGTCGCTGCGCGGGGAGCTGGTGCGGATACTCGGGGGCATCGACGCAGAGATCCGGCGGTTCATCGCGGCACACGTCGCCGGGGAGATCGACAGCCCGGCCTCGGAGAAGGCCAAGATCATCGACGTTGCGGACAGCATCGACGGCGCCTGGTCGAGCATGTGACGTTCGGGCCACGTACGCTCGCCCCGTGCATCGCAGACTCGCCACCACCTTCGCCCTGTCCACGGGATTACTCACCGCCGCCGTCGTCGCGGCCTCTCCGGCCCAGACCGAACCGGTCGACGGCGCGTTCGTGGCGGCACTGGCCGAGGCCGGTGTCACCGCGGTGGATCCGGCCAGCGCCGCGGCGCTCGGCCAGCAGGTCTGCCCAATGCTCGCAGATCCCGGTCAGACCGCCGCCGACGTGACCAGCAAGGTGGCCGAGGCGGGCGGAATGTCGCTCGGGCCGGCGACGATGTTCACCGGCGTCGCGATCTCCATGTTCTGCCCGGCGATGATGTCGTCGATCGGAAGTCCGGGCTCGCTCGATTCACTGCCGATCCCACTGTCGATTTTGGGGTTCTAGCTAGGCGGGCACGCTCTCGAGCCGCGGACGTTTGGGGCCGCGGCCGTCGCCGGCCGACTTGCCGCGAACGTGGTACCAGAGCCACGGCATCAGCATGTTCTGCGTCCACTGCATCTGCGACACCGCTTGCGACCTCAGCGACGGCCGCTGTGGGGGTCCGTCGACCAGCGCCCAGTCGTGGTTGCTGCCGGGCAGCTCCAGCGCCTCGGCGGCCGCGGCGGCGAACAGCTGGTGCCCCTTGGCCGAGCCGTGGACCCGGTCCGCGCTCCACGTGTCCGGCATCGTCATCGACGGCGCGTTGTAGAGGTCGACGAGTCTAAACCCATGTCGCACTGCGGCTTTGCGGATATCGTCGTTGATCTGGTGGACGCGTGCGGCGATCATCCGCCCGATCGGCAGGATCTTTGCGATGTCCGGGAACGTGGTCGTCAGGACGGTCGCGCCGGACGCGGCAAGCTGCGTGTACAGGTCGTCCAGCTCGGCGAGGGCAGTGCCGAAATACGGGCCGGGGCGCGTCACGTCGTTCATCCCGATGCACACCGAAATCAGATCGGGCTGCAGCGCCAGGGCCGCCGGGAGCTGCTCGTCCAGCAGATCTTTGATCCGCCGGCCGCGGATCGCCAGATTGGCGTAGGTCACGCCGGGGTGGTGGGAGTCGAGCATCGTGGCGAGACGATCGGCGAAGCCGACCAGGCCGTTGGCGTCATCACCGTCCCACAGCCCCTCGGTTTGGCTGTCGCCGATCGCGACGTATCGGGAGTACCCGGGCACACCGGAACTCTAGCGGCGAAGCGCCGCCTCGACCTCCGGCGCCCCGGCCTGCGCCGCGAGTTCACGGTGTCGCTGCGACACCCCGGCCCCGCCCTCGCGCAGCAGGTCGACCAGGTCGGCGACGGCGACGGCCCGGTACGCGTTGAACGCGGCGCCGACGGCCCACCACGACATCAGCGCGTCCAGGCCACGCACCGGATCGGCACCGAGCTCGACCATCGCGGCCACGGTGGCGGGCAGAATCATGCGTGCCGCGAGTTCGATCGGCTGCGTTCCGCTCGGCAATGGCGCGTTGATCGACGCGCCCGCACGCGCCAATGCGCGCACGATCTCCGGGTTGACGTTGTCTGCCGAGTCGTTGAGCACGTGCATCGGGGTGGCGCCGTCGGAATCGACGAGGCCCGGATCGACACCGTGTGCGAGGGCGTGGTTGAGCGCCACGGTGCGTCCGCGTCGCACGATCTCATGCAGAATCGTGGTGAATTTGTCGCCCCGAGCGGACAATTCGATGCGGCGGCCCGCATCGGCATCGGCGTCGATGAGGGCCACCGAGATGCCGGCGGCGAGCGAGCGCAGCGCGTACCACAGGGGTGTGGCACCGCACGCGTCGACGGGGTCGGGATCTGCACCCATCGCCAGGAGTTCGATGACCCCGGTGTCACCGCGATGCGCGCGCTCGAACAGGTCCAGTTCGCTGCGCGCCAGTGGTTCGGTCCAGGCGGGGCGACCGGCCCCGAGCGCGTCGAGCACCGTCAGCGCGCCGGCGCGTCGGTAACCGAGGTCGAACCACGGCCACGGCCCCGTTCCTTTGAGGACGAAATCGCGCTCCGGGATGCGGTGTTCCTCGGTGATGGTTCTGCCGGAATCCTCGTACGCCGAGGCGAACGTCAGGTCGTCGCCGTCGCGCGAAACAATGACTTCGACGGATCCTTCTTGGTAGCGCGCGATCTCAGTCACAAGACACGCATTGTCGCAAAATGCGGGAGGGGCACCCGATGGGATGCCCCTCCTGGTGGTCTACGGGTTACTTCACGTCGACGTAGACGATGTTGTCTTGAACCGTGGAGTAGTTGGTGTTGCTACCGTAAACCGCTTGACCTGCGTTGATGTGTGTGTAGCTCTGACCTGGGCGAACCGCGACCACCTCGGCCTGGTCCAGCGGGCTGTTGCCGAGGCGATTCACGATCACGGTGTAACCCTGCGACCGTAGTTGCCCGATGGTCTGTACTGCATTGTCCGAGCCGCTGGGTGCGGCTGCGGCCGGAGCCGCCAATCCGATGATCGCGGCGGCGAACCCGCCGACGACTGCGGTGGCAAATCCAATCCTGTTCACGACACTGCCTTCTTTCTTGCTTTCCGAGTTACTCAGGTGAACTCTGAATGCTTAAACCGGCAGTTCAGCGGTTTAATTCCGCTGGCAGAATTTGATCCGTGGTTGGCAGAATCGCCTATGCGTCAACAATATTGACGAGTAGCAGCGGGCTAGAGAAGGCGAGTCAATCTTGTGAGGTTGAGCGGTACTCCGGCAACGCTGAGCTGACCGAGAATGTCCTCGAGTCGCGAGCGCGGCATATCCATCTGCCATTCCGAGACCGACGCCGACAGACACACCGCATCGGGCTCGAAGCGGATGCCGGTGAGCCGCAAACCGTGCGGCAGCTCGGGCAGGTGCACCGGATAGGCCGGTGTTCTGGCAGGCAGCGCCACCCGAGAACGCCGGACGACGAGGACGCGCGGGCGAAGCCACAGTGTCGAACCGTCGAGGCGCGCATCGATCTCGAGGTGGCCGAGCATCGGGCGGCGGGCCATGCGCAGCCGCGCGATGCCGTCGCCGCCCACCTCACCGGACAGCCGCGGTGCCGCCCAGCGGAACAGATCGTCCAGGGCCGACGTGGGCACCTCGAGCGTCAGGTCGACAGGAGCGGCCACCATGACTGGCGGCGCGGTCGGCCGCATGTGCACGTTGTGCAGCACCGCCGTCGCATTGTCGAACGTCTGGTCCCCCCAGCGGATGTCACGCACAGCAACGCGGACGTCGTTGAGTTGTCCCACCGCGAGGCCGCGAACGTCGAGCCTGGAGTCGAATTCCGTGACCGTCACCGTGAGCACGCCGTCGTCGAGTCGAAGGGCGAGCCGGCGGCCCACCACCAGCCTGCGCACGGTCGTGAACAGCGTCCGATACGCCATCGCCGCGCCGCTGCTGACCGGGCCCGTCGCGGCCGACGACCACAGTGACGTCAGCATGTCGATCGGTCGGAACGGATCGAACCGGCGCAGGGGACCCGTCATGCCATCCAGCATCCGCTATCCGTGCCGCGAAACGAAAGGGACGTGGGTGAATCATGATCGGCAACAGGGGACTAGGGCGCGGTGACCTCGTTCCGTAAGGTGGGAACAGATGACTTCAGTGGTGATAGTCGGCAGTGGATTCACCGGCTTCGAATGCGCCCGTCAGCTGGCGCGAAAGATGCGCAGACAATCCGGGGCTTCGGTCGACATAACGATCATCTCGCCCGTCGATTACATGCTCTACACGCCACTGCTGCCCGATGTGGCAGGTGGACTCGTCGACGCGCGCTTCGTCGCCATACCGCTCGCCAATGCGCTCCGCGGTGTACAGGCGATCAGGGGCAGAGTCGACGAAGTCGACTTCGACGGACGGACGGTGACGTTCACCGACCCCGAGGAGCGCGTGCGCAGCCTGGCGTGGGACCGGTTGGTGCTGACGCCGGGCTCGGTCACCCGGCTGTTCGACATCCCGGGGCTGGCCGAGCACGCGCGTGGTCTCAAGTCGACGGCAGAGGCGCTGTATCTGCGCGACCACGTGCTGGAACAACTGGAACTGGCCGACGTCGACGACGACGCCGGCCGGGCGCAGGCGCGACGGACGGTCGTGGTGGTCGGAGCGTCGTACTCGGGTACCGAGCTGGCCGTACAGCTGCGAGCTCTTGCCGATTCGGCCGCGAAACAGATGGGGTTCGACCCGTCCGCGGTGAAGTTCGTCCTGCTGGACCTGGCCGAGCAGGTCATGCCCGAGGTGGGCGAGAAGCTCGGAGCGGCGGCGCAGCGGGTGCTCAAAGCGCGCGGCATCGACGTCCGGCTAGGTGTCACGCTCGCCGAGGTTCACGCCGAACACGTTGTGCTCAGTGACGACTCGCTGATCCGCACGCACACCGTGGCCTGGGTAACCGGAGTCACCGGCGCGCCGTTGATCGAGAAGCTCGGGCTGCCCACCGAACGTGGTCGTCTGAAAGTCACCACCGAGCTGCAGGTTCCCGGTCACCCCGACGTGTTCGGGGCGGGCGATGCGGCAGCGGTCCCAGACGTCACGCAGCCCGGTAAGATCACGCCGCCGACCGCACAGCATGCCACTCGGCAGGGAAAAGCGTTGGCCCGCAACGTGGCAGCGAGTCTTGGCTTCGGGAAGGCCAAGCCGTACAAGCATCGCAACATGGGCCTGGTGGTCGACCTCGGACCGCGCTACGCCGTCGCCAATCCACTCAACGTGCAGTTGTCCGGCTTCCCGGCCAAGGTGGTGACCCGCGTGTACCACATCTATGCGATCCCGCGATTCGTCAATCGGTGGGCGGTATCGCTGGCCTATCTGACGGATGTGTTCTTCGACAGGTCCGTCGTGTCCTTCGGGCTCTCGACGCAGGAGGATGCGCGGTTCTCCACGAGCGAGGGCATTCCGATGCCCAAACCGGACTGATCAATTTCTGATTGAACTTCGAGGCAGCGGGAACGTTAACCGGTATGGCTACATATCGCGTTTTGAACCCCAAAGGTGACGTTGTCGACACGAAGGACATCGAGAGTGCAGGCGACGCACACGCGTGGTTCGTCGACCAGAAGGCCGATCCGGAACTCGGATGGCGTATGGAGGTCAAGTCCGACGACGGTGACTGGGCGTTCTTCGACAGCAGCGAAGGTGACCGCAAGTACTGACTAGCGCGAGTACTCACTAGGCTCAAGCGGTGCCCAAACTCAGTGCGGGGCTGCTGCTGTACCGCGTCGTCGACGGCGAAGTCGAAGTGCTGATCGGCCATCCCGGTGGGCCGTTGTGGGCGCGCAAGGACGACGCTGCGTGGTCGATACCCAAGGGGGAGTACACCGAGGGTGAGGACCCGTGGGCGGTCGCGCAGCGGGAGTTCTCCGAGGAGCTCGGCAAGCGCGCACCGGATGGCCCACGCATCGACTTCGAACCGGTGAAACAGCCCAGCGGCAAGGTGATCACTGCGTTCGCCGTCCGCGGCGACCTCGACCTCGAGGGCACGTTCTCCAACACCTTCGAGCTGGAGTGGCCCAAGGGCTCGGGGAAGGTCAGGGAGTTTCCCGAAATCGACCGGGTGGGTTGGTTTCCCGTGACTGAGGCTCGGTTGAAGCTGCTGAAGGGCCAGCGGCCGCTGCTCGACCGTCTGGTTTCGGTGCTCGAACACGACGAACCGGACGCGTCTCGATAGCGTTGATGGTCAACGCGCGACCGTGAATTCGCCACCCGGCCGGTGTCCGCAGGTATTCGTCGTCGTAGCGCAGATGCCATACCAGGTCGGTGATTTCACCTCCTGCGATCTTCCAGTGGTGCGCGATGCAGGTGATCCGCCCCAGCGCGTAGTCGGCGCCTTCTCCCGCGGCGTACACCTCGCCGACGATCGCGTGCTCGGTGCGGGTCACGGTGGCCAGCGCCGCCATCGCGGACCGCACACCGTCGCGGCCATGGTGGCTGCGTACCGGTTCCAACGAGCGGGGTGGATCTGGTAGCCGTAGTTCGGCTGTGTGCGTGAACAATTCGACGACGTCATCGAAGCGTCGGTCATCCACGGCTGATGCGTAGATATGCACCAGGTCGGCGAGCGCGAGCCGGTCGGACGTGGTCAGGCTCATGGCAGCGGAGGCAGACCGTTGCTCTCCCGGATATCCATCCGGCATTCACGGCGGGTCTGCCCGGTCTGTTGCATGCACAGGCGCACCGGGTTCTCCTCGGCGTACGGAAGCGGTTCCTCGGTCGGCTCGGTGGTGACCGTGGGACTCGGGACGTCGCCCTCGGTGAGTGACCAGACCGAGTCGCCGGTGGGCTGCAGGGTCGAGCAGTACGCAGTGGAGCCGTCGGCCGTCGTGGAAGTGCTGCCGACGGGTGAACAGTTCGCGCCGATGACCGCGGCGGCGGGTGCCGGCGTGATGGTGGCTGTGGTGGTCGGCGTCGGGGACGGCGTCGTCGGCGTGGGTGACGATGGCGGTTCCGGCGGTGGGGGCAGTGGCGTGGACGTCGGCCCGGTGGGCGTCGGTGAAGTCGTGGTCGAAGCGGATGCCGGGCGGTCTTCGTCGGCGCGCCCGGCCTCGAACACAGCCACCACGATCGCTGCGAGCAGCAGCACCGCCAGGATGGCCGGGACGATGATTCCGGCGCGCATCAGGGGGCGCCGGGGCGCTTTCGCGGGCGTCGGCACCGGGGCGGCGAGGCTGGTGCCCACCTCGGCCGGTGTGTCCGACCTGAGCTGATGGGCGAGCGCCCGCGCGAAATCGGCGCACCGCTCGAAACGGTCGGCCGGGGACTTCGCCAGCGCCTTGGCGAGCACCGGATCCAGCCCGGCCAGCTCCGGGCGCTGAGCGCCGATCGCGGGTGGCGTCGCCGACAGGTGCTGGCTGATGACGACAGCGGGATTCGAATGCTGGAATGGTGGCCTACCGCTCAGCAGGTGAAATGTGGTGGCTGCCAACGCATATTGGTCGGCCCGGCCATCGAGCCGCTCACCCATCAACTGCTCGGGTGCGGCGTAGGACACGGTGCCGACCGTCATGTTGGTCGCCGTCAAGCCGCTGATGTCGTTGGTCCAGCGGGCGATTCCGAAGTCCGCCAGCAGAATCCGCTGATCGCTTCCCTCGGGATTGGCGAGCAGGATGTTGGCGGGTTTCACGTCGCGGTGCAACAGGTTGCGCTGATGGGCGTAGTCCAGGGCGTCGGCCACGGCGGAGATGATCTCGGCGACTTCGCCTCTGGGCATGCCGTCGGGATAGCTCTGACGCAGCAGGCATGCCGCATCGGTGCCCTCGACATAGTCCATCGAGATCCAGAGCTGGCCCTCGAACTCGCCGCGGTCGTGCACGCCGACGATGTGTGGATGCCATAGCGTGGCGGCGATGTCGGCCTCGCGGTCGAACCGTTCCCGGTACTCACCGTCAGCGGACACCGACGCGGGCAGCACCTTCAGCGCGTCGCGGCGCGGCAGCCGCGGATGTTGCGCGAGGTAGACCTCGCCCATACCGCCCGCGCCGAGCAGTCGCACGATCGTGTAACCCGCAAACGTCGCGCCATCGGCCAGCGGCATGGGCGAATAGTACGAGATACCGCTACAGGTCGAGTGTGAGGCGCGACCCGTCGGTGGCCCGGGATATGCAGATCAACATCATCCGGTTCTCGTGTTCGGGGTCTGTGAGCAGGGTGTCGCGGTGGTCGACGGCCCCCGCAACAACACCGAGGACGCGCGTGCGGCACGTCCCGCAGAACCCCTGCTGGCAGGAGTACGGGGCGTCGACATCGGCGCGCTTCAACGCTGCGAGCAGGGTCTCGTCGGCGGCCACGCGGATCTGTTGTCCGGTCGACGCGACCGTGACGTCGAACTCCGTGCCATCGACGACCGGCGGCGCGGCGAACCGCTCGTAGTGGAGTTCGATCTTGTCGCGGCCCGCCAGTTCGGACCGGATCGCGGTGAGCATGGGGGCCGGACCGCACGCGTAGACCGCGGTGCCGTCCGGGCAGTCGCCGAGCAGATCCGACGCCGTCGGTAGCCCGCTGTCGTCGTCGGTGTGGATACGGACCTGTTCGCCGAATTCTGCGACGTCGTCGAGGAACGGCAGGCTGTCGCGGGTACGTCCGGCGTAGACCATCGACCAGTCGACGCCGAGGCGCCGCGCCACCGCCAGCATCGGCAGGATCGGCGTGATCCCGATACCGCCTGCGATGAAACGGAACCGATGTGTCGGAGAGCCGTAGCCGGGCACGGTCAGGGGGAACGCATTACGGGGACCCTGTGTCGTCGCGGTCGCGCCGACCTGGAGAGCGGCATGCACCTCGATCGAGCCTCCGCCACCGTCAGGAATCCTGCGCACCGCAATGCGGTATACGTCGGTGCGGTCGGGATCGCCGCACAGCGAGTACTGCCGCAGCCGTCCGCTGGGCAGGCCGACATCGATATGGGCACCGGGATGCCAACGGGGTAGCGGCCCGCCGTCGGCGGCGGCGAACGTCAGTGCCACCACGTTCTCGTCGTGTGCCACCGTCTGCCTGTCGACCACGCGCAACAGCCGCGTGCGGTCGGACGCTTCCGGCAGCCTGACCCTTCGGGTGACTCCGGACAGCGCATCCATCCCGGAGATGACCGCACCGGCGAAGCCCATCATCACGTCACGGCGCCCCGGCCGGAGCGGGTTGGTCGGCAGCTGCCGGTAGCGCTCGCGCAGCCCCATCACAGGTGCGCCGCGCGGGCCGCGGGAGAGGAAGCCAGATAGGCGACGGCCTGCGCGGTGGAGCCCATCTCCTCCGGTGAGTACGCGCGCCGGAAGTACGTCAGGGTCTGGGAGCCGAACAGCACGCGGAACTTGGGCAGCAGCCCGAGTTCGGAGTCGCGCATCCGCAGGCGCTGCATCTTCCACCACGACATGTCGTTGGCGGGATCGGACCTGAACAGATACCACGTACCGCGCTGGAAGAACGCGAAGATCGCCGACGCGGACAGAGCCATGGCCTTGATGCGGGCGGGGTAGCTGTCGTGGAAGTACACCGCCACGTCGTGGGCGACGCTGCGATGCTCGACCTCCTCGCTGCCGTGCCACCGGAACAGGTCGACCATCGTCGGGTCGGCCCCATGCTCGTCCCAGGTGGAGTTGAGCGCGAAGTCGCCGAGGACGGCGGTGTAGTGCTCGATGGCCGCGATGATCCAAAGACGCTCACAGAGGTTGCTCAGCCGACGCTTCGGATTCGTGGAAGTCGTTGGCGCCAAGACCTTTCCGAACAGATACTCGACCATCTCGAGGATCGGCGCGAGGTCTACGCCGTTGCCGACGAGGAAGTCGCGAATCACGTCGTCGTGGGCGGCGGCATGCGTGGCTTCCTGGCCGATGAACCCGCGGATGTCCTCGGCGAGCTTGGGATCCTTGACCAACGGCAGCGCCTCGTTGAACGTCTCGACGAACCAATGTTCGGCGGTGGGCAGCACGACGTTGAAGAGGTTGATCATGGTGGACGCGACCGGGTGAGCGGGGATCCATTCGAGCGGAACCTCCGCGAGGTCGAACTGCACCTTGCGGGCCTGGATCTGTACCGGTCCCGGGTCGATCTCCGGAGCAGGCAACGCTGCCATGGCGGACTCCTTCACGAGAACGTGGTGCACGGCAGCTTACCGGAAGTAGGTGGGAACGCCGGTATCGGGTTCTTGGCGGATTTCGGGTTTCAACCGCCCGTCTGCGGTCAATAATGCCGCTATGGCGGTGCTAGGCGATGTACTGAACTGGACCCGGCACCAGGTTGCCTCCCGGGTGCCCAGGGCCGACCTCGACCAACGCGACCCCGACTACATCCGTGAGCAACTGCCCGGGCTGTGGCTGCTTGCGTCGCTGTACTTTCGTGCCGACGTCCGCGGTCTGGACCGGATTCCGGCCGACGGCCCCGTGCTGATGGTCGGCAACCACAGCGGCGGCAACCTCCCGCCGGACACGTTCGTCTTCACGCTGGCGTTCTGTTCGTACTTCGGCGTCGAGCGACCGTTTTATCAACTCGCCCACAATCTCGTCGTGTCGATGCCTGGACTCGGCTCGCTCCGCAAGTTCGGCACCGTGGCCGCCAACCACGAAAACGCCGAGCTGGCACTGAAGTCCGGCGCCGCGCTGCTCGTGTACCCCGGCGGTGATTACGAAGTGTTCCGACCGTCGTGGCAGCGGCACGACGTGGATTTCGGCGGCCGCAAGGGCTACGTCAAGCTCGCCCGTGAGGCCGGGGTCCCGATCGTCCCGATCGCCAGCGTTGGCGGCCAGGAGGCGGCGCTGTTCCTCGACCGTGGGCAGTGGCTGGCCAAGCTGCTGATGGTCGACAAGATGGCCCGGCTGAAGAGCGTTCCGATTCTGCTGGCGCCGCCGTGGGGTCTGACGGTCAGCGACATGGTGCCGCGGTTGCCCCTGCCGACGAAGATCGCGATCGAGGTCCAGGACCCGATCGAGCCCGACGACATCGCCGTTAGCGACGACGACGTCGTGCACGAAAAGGTGGAGGCCGCGCTGCAGGCAGGGGTGGACCGGCTTGCGGCGGAACGACGATTCCCGGTGTTGGGCTGATGAGGGTCCAACGGCAGTGCGTGGTCGACGCCGACCGCGAAGCGGTGTGGAAGGTGGTCAGCAGCCCCGACTGCTACCCGGAGTTCATGGCCAGCCTCGAACGGTGGGAAACAGTCGACGACGGGCCGGCCGGTCTCGGCGCCCGCTATACCGTGCATTGGAAGGTCGGGTCGGTGCCCATCGGCGGTGTCATCGAGGTCGTCGAGTTCGATGCGCCACGCGAATTGTCGTGGGTGGGGCTCACCGGCGTCTCACAGCGCGGACGTTTTCGGTTGCGCGAGACGGCCGACGGCCGCACGAAAGTCACCTTCCGGCTGGCCTATGAATCAGCGGGCAACGTCCTTGGGCTGATCGCGGACCGCGTGGCCGCCGGCCAGGTCGGCCGAAACATGGGTGAGACGCTGAAGAACCTGCGTCACATGGTCGAAGGCTAGGCCGGCGGCGCGGGGGGAGCGCCTGCGCCAGGAGCACCCTGGATCGGCACCACCGGCGTCGGGGTCACGGTCGTGACGCCGTTACCGCCCACGGTGGGACCACCCGACGGGCCCATCTGCTCGAGTTGGTCGGCTGCGGCCTGACTGCAGTCCAGCATCAGCAGTATGCGACCGCCCGATGTCACCTTCTGGCTGTCGACGAGGCAGTTGGCCTGGGACAGCACGCTGCCGAATGATCCGCCGAAGTAACCCTTGTAGCCCTGGGACTTCAAGATTTGCAGCGCCTTGTTGTAGGGCTCACCGACGACGTTCATGTAGTTCGAGCCGCCCGGCTGGGACATGGCGATTCCCGCTCCGACCAGCGCGGCGGAGCCGACCGCCACGAGCCCCCCGCTCAGCACAACGAGCTTCTTCACGTGAAATGTCTCCCTATGTCGATGCGGTGCGAACATATCGCAGACGTGACGAATGTGAAACCGGAGAAGAAGCGCTCAGTGTTACAGCTGGGGTTAAACCTGGGTGTTCACCGCGGCCCGCATCACCTGGCCCAACGCGGCCGCCCGCGGATCGGCGAAAACGTCCTCGAGCAGCATTTTCTTGCCGTCCGGGCCCGTCAGCGGCACTCTCCAGTTCGGGTATTCGTCCGTCGTTCCCGGCTGATTCTGGGTGCGCAGGTCCCCTACGGCGTCGGCCAGCGAGAGCGCCAGGAGCCTCGACCGCGTCCGGCCCAGGTACTTGTACAGCGCGCTGACCACCTGATCGACTCCGACCTCGTCCAGATCGCCGCTCAACAACCCGACCCGGCGCAGCTCGTCGAGCCACGCGGCCTGCTGGCGGCGATCGGCGGCCAATTCCTCGTCGGCGGGCCGCGTCAGCAGCCCGAGCTCGTCGCGCAGCCGGACATGTTCGCCCGCGAGGTAGCCGGGGGTCGGGGGGAGGTCGTGCGTGGTCACCGAGGACAGGCAGAACTCACGCCAGCGCTCAGCCCGCAGCGGCGCGCCGTCACCGTCTCGGTCGAACTCGAACCACAAGATCGACGTGCCGAACAAGCCGCGCTCGCGCAGATAGTCGCGCACCCAGGGTTCGACGGTGCCCAGATCCTCGCCGACGACGACGGCGCCGGCTCGGTGGGCTTCCAGCGCGACGATCCCGATCATCGCCTCGTGGTCGTACCGCACGTAGGTGCCCTCCGTCGGCGGGGCGCCCTTCGGAATCCACCACAGCCGGAACAGTCCGATGATGTGGTCGATCCGCACGCCACCCGCATGCCGAAGCAGCGTGTTGACGAGCGCGCGGAACGGCTCGTAAGCCTGGTTCGCGAGTTCGTCGGGTCGCCACGGCGGCTGCGACCAGTCCTGGCCGAGCTGATTGAACTCGTCCGGCGGCGCGCCTGCGGTGACGCCCAACGCCAGCACGTCCTGCAGTGCCCATGCATCGGCCCCGTTGGGGTCGACCCCGACGGCGAGGTCATGCATGATGCCCAGCCCCATGCCCGACGCCACCGACGTCGCTTGCACCGCGGTCAGCTGATCGTCGAGTTGCCATTGCAGCCAGCGATGGAAATCGACGGCCGCCGCGTTGTCGGCGGCGAACCGGGCGACGGCCGGGCTTTCGGGATGGCGCAGCTCCTCGGGCCACTCGTGCCAATCGCCGCCGTGTCTCTCGGCCAGGGCGCACCACGTCGCGAAATCGTCCAGGTTGCGGCCCTGCCGCTCGCGGTAGGCCTGGTATGCCAGTTCCCGGCCCGCGGATCGCGGCACACGGTAGACGGCCTCGAGCGCGGCGCGCTTGTACTTCCAGACGCGGTCACGGTCGACGAGGCGCGACTTGTGTGCGCGCGCCTGCGCATTCGCCCGGGCCTTGACGATGCGGCCCCGATTCTCGACGTACGCGAATTCGGGGATCGCCTCCACCCGCAGGTATATCGGATTGACGAAACGCCGTGAGGTCGGCAGGTAGGGCGACGGCTCCATCGGCGGGGTGGGCGCGGCGGCGTGCAACGGGTTGACGAGGACGAAGCCCGCACCGTGCCGAGACGCCGACCATACGGCGAGATCGGTGAGGTCGGTCAAATCGCCGATGCCCCAAGAGGTTCGCGATCGGACACTGTAGAGCTGGGTGGCCAGACCCCACGTACGTCCCGTCGGCGGCTCCAACGATGCGGGGGAGACGATGATCGGTGAACTGATGTCGGACGTTCCCAGTTGCAGATGCAGTTCGTGATAACCGAGCGGCAGATCGGCGGGTAACTCGAAGCTTGCTTCGCCGACCAGTCGGCCAGCGAGATCATAAGGGGGACGGTTGTTTTCGAGCTGGCGCAGACCCGTCCGGACCGATCCGTCCTCGAGCCGGATCCACAACCTCACCGGATCGCCGTGTGTGACGTGTACCCAGAACGACGACGTCGATCCGGCGCGGCCGACGATCACCGGCGGCAGCGAGCGAGACCAGTGGTCACGATCGTATTCTGCCAATGCCGCGGTTCGCCGAGAGTCGGTGGCGGCTGGCACGCCGAGGGCGTCGAGCACGCCGACCAGCGTGGATTCGGAGACCGTGATGCGCCTTCCGCTCCAGTCTTCGTATTCCGTTGCGACGCCGTACCGTCGCGCCAACTCGACGAGCGACTCGGGGAGTTCGGTCATGCGACTATCTTGCCCGCAATCAGTCGACGTCACGCATCAGCAGGTCATCCCAGGTGTCGCGGCGGACCACCAGCCGCGCCGCACCGGCGCGGGTGAACACCACCGGAACCCGGCGGGCGCCGTTGTACTGATTGGACATCGTGTAGCAGTAGGCCCCGGTGACGGGCACCGCGAGCAGATCGCCGATCGATGGTTCGCGCAGTGCGACGCCGTCGACGAGTTGGTCGCCCGATTCGCAGTGCCGTCCCACAACGCTGACGGTTTCGCCGCCACCGACACGGTCGACGATCGTCGCCTCGAACCGCTGACCGGTGAGCGAGACCTCGAGGTTGTCGCCCATGCCGCCGTCCACCGCGACGTGCGTGACGACGCCGCGTTTGAGGGTCGTCACGCGATAAACCGTGCATGCGCTGTTGGCGACCATGCTGCGGCCCGGTTCGACGATGATGCGGCTGCCGGCGGGCAGCAGCGCCTTGGCCTGCCCCACCATCGCTTCGGCGTACTCGTCGAGCGACGGCGGATGCTCGTCGTAGGTGTAGCGCACCCCGAGGCCGCCGCCGAGGTCATACACCTCGAAGGTGCCCAGCTTCGCGATGGGCTCGACCGCCTGCGCGAGTTGTTCGATGTTGAGCAGCTGCGAGCCGACGTGGGTGTGCACGCCGTCGAGCCGCATCTTGGCGCTGCGCTCGATCCGCACGATCGCGGAACGGGCGTCGTCGGGCATGAGGCCGAACTTCGACCCCGCATGCCCGGTCGCCTGCGAGGCATGGGTGGCGGCCTCCACGCCCGGGATGACCCGGACCAGGCACGGCTGCTGATGTCCGGCGGGAACGATGCGCTCCAGCCGGTCGATGTCGTCGAAGTTGTCAACCACCACGAGGCCGACGCCGTGCTTTACAGCCAGGCCGAGTTCGTCGTCGGATTTGGCGTTGCCGTGCAGCAGAATCCGGGCTGGGTCGGCGCCCGCCTTGAGAGCGGTCCGGATCTCGCCGCCGCCGGCGACGTCGAGGTGCAGACCCTCCTCGACCATTACCCGCTGAACCGCAGTGCACGGGAACGACTTCGAGGCAAACGCCACATCGCACCGCGGCCAGCGAGACCGGAAGGCGCCCAGGTAGTCGCGGGCGCGCTGCCGCAACGCGTCTTCGGATACCACGATTGCCGGCGTGCCGAATTGCGCGGCCACGTCGTCGAGCCGGCAACCGCCGACCACGAGGGTCCCGTCGCTGTCGGTGCGGGTGCCCGGCGGGAAGAGACCGACCAACTCGTCGGCCGTCGCCTCGGCTTTTTTCCGCTCTTCGCCCGAGCGCTCATCGCCGTGGATCGTCATCGCCCCAGCGTCTCACCGCGGGTGCGCGCGTGAACGCGGTCGACAAAGTTAGTGCCGTCGCCTACTGTATGTCTGTAATGATCCTTACAGAGCGAACCCCCACGAAGAAGCAGCAGCAGGGCGAGCAGTCCCGCGAGCAGATCCTCGACGCGACGGAGAAGCTGATGAGCTCACGCGGCTACGCGGCGACGTCGATCAGCGACATCCGCAAGGCCTGCGGTCTGCCGGCCAGCTCCATCTACTGGCACTTCGGATCCAAAGACGGCGTGCTGGCGGCTGTCATGGAACGCGGCGCCCAGCGGTATTTCGCGGCGATTCCCGTCGAGGCCACGGTCGAACGGCAGCTGGACGCGGTGATCACCCAGCAGTCGCAGCATCCCGATTTCCTGCGGCTGTTCCTGCTCCTGTCGCTGGAGCGCAGCGACGATCCAGCGGTCGCCGAAGTCGTTCGGCGGGTGCGCGATACCGCGATCGCGCGGTTCCGCGCCGCGATCGCACAACTCCTTCCCGCTGACCTCCCGGACCACACGGCGCAGCGCGTCCGCGATGAACTCGCCGCGGTGGCCGTCGCGCTGTCGGACGGCATCTTCCTCGCGGTCCATCTCGAGCCCGAGACCACCGACGTCGACCGGATGTATCGGCGGCTGCATCAGACCCTGACCGCCTTGATCCCAACTCTCTTGGAGGAGAAGTGACCGCAACCCCGAATAAGACAGCGATCATCACCGGTGCCAGTGCCGGGCTCGGATTGCAATGCGCGAGAGCGCTTCTCGCGAGTGACCCAACCTGGCACGTCGTGTTCGCGGTGCGCGACGTGGCGCGTGGCGCGCTGGCGGTCGAACAGGCCGGCCACCCGGCGCGGTGCACGGTTCTAAAAATGGACCTCGCGTCACTGATGTCGGTCCACGCCTTTGCCGACGACTTCCGCGGTCGCGGACTGCCGCCGCTGCACGCGATCGTCTGCAACGCCGGCGTTCAAGTGGTGTCGGGCACCGAACACACCGCCGAGGGCGTGGAGATGACGTTCGGAGTCAACCATCTCGGACACTTCGCCCTGGTGCGGGACCTGCTCGCGGACCTGGCCCACCCGGCGCGCATCGTGGTCGTCGCCAGCGGCACCCACGATCCGGCGAAGACCACCGGGATGCCCGCACCGCGCTACACCAAGGCTGCCGACCTCGCGCACCCCGCGGATGACGAACCGGTCGACGGCCGCCGCCGGTACACCACGTCGAAGCTGTGCAACGTGCTGTACGCATACGAACTCGACCGCCGGCTCGGCTGCGGCGCCAACGGTGTCACGGTCAACGCGTTCGATCCCGGCCTCATGCCCGGCTCCGGCCTGGCCCGCGATTACTCGGTGATCGGGCGGTGGGTGTGGCGGTACGTGTTCCCGCTGCTGCGGGTGTTGCCGAACGTCAACAGCACCCGCTCCTCGGGCGCGCATCTGGCGGCACTGGTGTGGGAGCCCCGGTTCGACGACGTCACCGGTACGTACTTCGAAGGGACGCGGCCGATCGCATCGTCGGCCGACTCCTACGACCGTGAGAAGGCGCTCGATCTATGGGAGACCAGTGAGCACCTACTGGAAAGCGCTGAATACCAGGATCAGCGCGGCGAATCCCGCGGTCGACCAGCCCAGTAGGGCGACTTCGGTTCTCGGCTCGACCATGAAATGCCGACCCCGCCGGCGTCCCAGATAGACGGCCAGTATCGCCAACAGGGCCCCTACGACTGGAAGCACCGCCCGCCCGTCGTCGAGTGGACCGGCGCCGAGCAACGGGAGGGCCCCCGCCACAAGAAAGCTGAGAGCGCTTCTTTCCCAAGCCAATTGGGTGCGCTCCGCCTGAAGGCCGGGTTTTTCCGATCGGGACGTCATGGCTAGGGCTGGACCGCGATCACGACGATCAACGCGATGGTCAGCGCCACGATGGCGCCGCCGAGCAGAACCGGCATCAGGGATCGAGGCAGTTCGGCACCCTTCTGCATTGCGGCCTGCACAGCACGCCAACGCAGAACCGCCAGGACCGCAAGGACGCCGCCAGATGTGGTGAGTGCCATCCCGAGGCCGTGGCGCACTCCGGGGATGGTCAGGGCCGGCACCAGCTGAACGACGGCGACACCGCCCGCGATGAGTGCGAGCGCGGTGCGGATCCACGCCAGGAACGTCCGCTCGTTGGCGAGGGTGAAGCGATAGTCCAGATCCTGGTCAGCCTCGTCCGCACCCACGAGCAATCAGCTTAGGTTCGGAGGGTCGGTAGTGTCACCGGACATGGCGCCCGAATCTCGGAATGGGGCCGCGGCGCAGCAGCGAACGGCGCGTCTTGCCGTCGCGGCGCTGTTCCTGAGCAACGGTGCGCTATTCGCCAACCTGCTGCCTCGCTACCCCGAAATCAAGGCGGATCTGCAGCTGTCCAACACGGTTTACGGGATCGCGATCGCGGCGTTCTCCGCGGGCGCGCTGGTGGCAGGCCTCTCCGCGGCGGCGTTGATCCGGAGGTACCGATCGTCGCGCGTGGCGGTCGTCAGCACCCTCGGCCTCGCGGGATTCGTTGTCGCTGCGGCCCTGGCGGGGACCCCGTTGATTCTCGCCGCGGCGTTGTTCATGGCGGGAGCCTGCGATGCGATCACCGACGTGGCGCAGAACGCGCACGGGCTGCGGTTGCAGCGTAATTACGGCCGGTCGATCATCAACTCGCTGCATGCGGTCTGGGCGGCGGGAGCCATCATCGGCGGCGTGATGGGCGCCGCCGCGATCGCGCTCGACATATCTCGGCCCATACATCTGGCGTTCGCCGGGATCCTGTTCGGGGGCCTCGTGCTGATCGCTTACCCCTCTCTGTTGAAGGGACCCGATCACGACGACCATCCGTCGGCGCGCACCGGGAGCCGAGGAGACGCGGGATTCGCGGTGTACGGCACGTTGGTCGCGCTCGTCGTGCTCGCCGTGGCGGGCGCAACCGTCGAGGACGCAGGAAGTTCCTGGGCGACACTGTATTTGCGTGACAGCCTCGGTGCGCCAGGTGCCGTCGCGGTCTTCGGTTACGTGGCGCTGGTCGGATTCATGTTCGTCGGCCGGCTGATCGGGGACCGCCTTGTCGACAGGTTCGGCGAACGCGAGGTGGTTCGCGCCGGTGGCCTCCTCGCGGCCGCGGGAATGGGGGCGGCGCTGGCCTTCCCCTCGATTCCCGGCACCATCGCGGGATTCGCCGCGGCGGGATTCGGAGTCGCGACCCTGATCCCGGCGGCGATGCACCGCGCCGACCAGCTGCCTGGCCTGCGCCCGGGCAGCGGATTGACGGTGCTTACGTGGCTGATGCGGATCGGCTTCTTCGGCGCGCCCCTGATCGTCGGCGTCATCGCCGATGCGACGAGCCTACGAATCGGCCTGCTGTCCGTGCCTCTCGCGGGGCTGGTGGCGATCGCACTGGCCGGAGCGCTCAGTGCGCGACCCCGATTGAATCACCGGCTCAGCCGGCGGTGACCATCTCGATGGTGAGCACGCCGCCGATGATGAGCACGATGCCGAGCCCCATCATCGGAGTCAGGGGTTCTTTGAACAGGAACCGCGCGATGACGGCCACCAGCGCGATGCCGCACGCCGACCACACGCCGTAGGCGATTCCGACCGGCATGCCCAGTCCCAGCGACACATACAGCAGATAGAACGACAGGAGGTAGCCGGTGATGATCGGTGCGATCCACGCCTTCTTCCGAAATCCGTCCGACGCGCGTAGCGACAGGGTCGCGACCACCTCGACGAGTATGGCGCCGGCGAGCGCGAGCCACATCACCGAGCCGCCCCGGCGGGGACATCCGGTTCCGGCTCGGCGGCCGAGGCGCGATGCGAACCGAGCTCGATCAGCAGCACCCCGGCGATGATGAGCCCGATGCCCGCGACGATCGGCCAGGTGAACGGGTCACCGAAGAGCACGGCGGCCAGAACCGCAGTGACCGCCGTGCCCAGCGCGCCCCAGATTCCGTACGCGATGCCAACGGGTACGCCGGCGCGCAGCACCATCGTCAAGAACATAAACGAGGTGAGATAGCCGGCGACCACGACCGCGAGCCACGCCGAATGATCCTGGGCGGCACGCAGAGACAGCGTGGCGGCGACCTCGGTCGAGATCGCGCCCGCAAGCAGCGCCCACTTCAGCACGGCACCAAGCTATGCCATGGCCCTCAGACGGCGCGTTCGACCATGGGTGTGAGTACCTCGTGCGCGAACTGACGCAATTCGGCGTCGTCGCTGAAGTCGGGGTCGTCCGGCGGCATCGAGATATAGGTGACGAACAACCGGGCGAACACATCGGCGACCCAGCGGACCTGCCGTGGCGGTGTCCCCGGCGTGTCACCGTGGATGTAGTTGGCGATGAACGCCGACCCCATCTTCAACAGTTCCGCCGAATCGATCGGTGCGGGTTCGACGTGACCGGCGCGACGCAGCATCGGATGCTCGCGGGCGAACGTGACCGCGGCGATGAACGCCGCGGCCACCCCTTCGTTGGGATCGTCGGTGGCGTCGATGGCATCGGCGACAGCGCCGAGGAACCGTTGCGTCTCCCGGCGAACCAGCGCTTCCACCAGATCGTCGCGACGGGGATAGCGGCGGTAGGCCGTCATCCGTGACACACCAGCGCGGCGCACCACATCCTCGACCGTAATCCGTTGCAGCCCAACTGCTGCCGCCTCCTGAAGAGCGGCGTCGAGTATGCGTTGACTGGTCCGGTCGGCCGCTTCGTCCACGTTGCCGCCCGCTTTGCCGATGGACGCGGCGCCGCCGATGACCTCGATGAGCTGCGCGTCGATCACGACACCGCGACCTTCGGACGCGCACCTGCGGCACGTTCGCGGGCGAGCTGGGCGTAGCGCGGTGTCCCGAATGCCCACCGCAAGTGCCGGGCGTCGAGGTGCAGGGCGGGTTCGATGAGCCGGCGAATAAGCGCGGACGGGCGGTCATAGCCGATGAGCTCGCGTGCCCACGCCGGGGCGCGGCTCATGCCCGCGTGGATGGCGAACCGGTGCAGTTGCCGGTCCACCGGCCTTGGCAGGTCGGGGAAGAACGGCGACGTCGTCAAGAAGTCGATGAACTCACGCGTCTGCGCGTTCACGCTCAGCTTCGGTCGCATGGTCTCGACGTAATCGTCGAGTTCGGCGGCCGTCGTCGGCACCCAGTCGGCGCCGCCCAACCTGCCGATCACCGCCTGTTCGGTCAGATACCGGTCTTGCTCCTCGCGGCTCAGCGGGCGTTTGGTGTGTTCATAGGTCCGCAGAATCATCCACGGGATGCATGTGTGGACCCAGGCGATCAGCTCGGGATCCAGGGCGCGGTACGGCACGCCGTCGGGGCGAGTGCCGGTGACGAACGAGTGCACGTGCTTGACGCGTTCGATGACCCGGGTGGCGGCCTCGGTGTTGCCGAACGTCGTGGTCAGCACGTAGCCGAGGGTGGCGCGGGCGCGCTGAAATGGGTCTTCGCGGTAGTTGGACAGATCCTGAACGCCGGCCACCACGGACGGATGGAGGATCTCCAGCACGATCGCGGGCAAACCGGCCTGCGAGACGGATGCCAGGTCGGCGTTGATCTCCCACGACATGCTGCCGGGCCCGATCAGCCCGGGATCGCCTGGTGGCCCACCGTAGATCGCCGGATCATCATGACGACCAGCGCTCTTCTCGAAATCCTGCACGATGCGGTGGCGAAGCTTCTCGGCGGCGACGACCCGCTTCGGTATAAATGTGACACTCACACCACCAGGTATACCATCCGACCGCGGAGAGATGCGGTACGCGCGCGTACTGTGGAGTGGTTGTTTTCTCATCGAGGAGGTCAATCGGTGACAGCAGAGGCCAATACGCGACGCTCTGCCGACGACGGGTCGCCGGCGGTGCCCGCAGTCGAGCGGCCGGTCGTCGACACCAGCTACGGACCCGTTCGCGGCGTCGACAACGGAACGATCAAGGTGTGGAAGGGCATTCGCTATGCCGCGGCGCCAGCCGGCGACCTGCGGTGGCGGGCACCCCAGGCGCCCCAGCGGTGGTCGGAGCCGGCCGACGCGACGCGGGTGGGACCCGTCTGCCCACAGCCCACCGATCCGAGGATCCCGATCGACCTCGGCGCGCCGCAGGGTGACGACTGCCTGACGTTGAACGTGTGGGCGTCGTCGGATACCGAGGCGGGGGACGGCAAACCGGTGATGGTGTGGCTGCACGGCGGCGCTTACATCCTCGGCTCGTCGGCGCAATCGCTGTATCACGGTGCTGCACTGGCGAGCGGCGGCGACGCGCTGATCGTCACGGTCAACTACCGGTTGGGCGCACTCGGGTTCCTGGACCTGTCCTCCTTCGGCGACGGGTTCGATACCAATCTCGGCCTGCGCGACGCGCTGTTCGCACTGCAATGGGTGCGCGACAACATCGCCGGATTCGGCGGCGACCCCGCCCGCGTCACATTGTTCGGCGAGTCGGCCGGCGCAGGCATGGTGACCACGCTGCTGGCGAGCCCCGCCGCCGCGGGACTGTTCTCGGCGGCCATCGCCCAGAGTTCGCCGGCGACGTCGATCTACGACTCCGAGCGCGGCCGCCGCTTCGCCGAGTTGTTCCTCGATGCGCTGGACATCGGGCGGGGCGAAGCCCAACGCCTGCCCGCAGTTCCGATCGAGGCCGTGTTGGCGGCCTCCAAGAAGGTTTTCGACGAAGTGCCGGCCCGCTGGCCGGGGACACTGGCCTTCGCGCCGATCATCGACGGTGACGTCATTCCCGCGCACCCGGTGAAGCTGGCCCGAGAAAGTCGCACGCATCCAGTCCCGTTGATCATCGGCACGAACAAGCACGAGGCCGCGCTGTTCCGGTGGATGAAGTCGCCGTTGATGCCGATCTCGCCGCAGGCGCTGCGCGCGATGTTCACCGAGATCGCCGCCGAGCAGCCGGCGCTGCAGCTGCCCGATGAAGCGCAGATCCGCACCGCATACCGCGGCCGGCCCAAGACGATCGGCATGGGGGTGGCCCGCGACATCGGTTTCCGCATGCCGTCGATCTGGTTTGCCGACGGCCACCGGGAGGTCGCACCCGTCTACCTCTACCGGTTCGACTTCGCGCCCCCGATGCTGCGCCTGTTGCGCCTCGGCGCGGCGCACGCCACCGAGTTGCCGTATGTATGGGGCAACCTGGTCGGCGGCCCTAAGGACCCGACATTCAAATTGGGCGGCCTCAAGGCCGGCAAGACGGTGTCGGCGCGGCTGCGCAGGCGTTGGATGAGCTTCGCGGTGGACGGCACGCCGTCCGCGTCGGCCGGGGATCCCGAGTGGCGTCCGTACCGCAAAGAGGATCGGGCGTCGCTGATCATCGATGCATCCGAACGGGTGGTCGACGATCTGGACCGTGACCTGCGATTGGCCTGGGGGGACGAGGTGCTCAGCTTCCGCTGAGCCACTCCGAGTTCCCTTCGTCCCCTGCCCTTCGGGCGTGGGCCCAGCGCTCGCCCCGCTTGGTCGTAGACTTTCCCACCGGAGGTGTCACCTTGGACGTGAACGGGGCCTGGACACGTGTCTTCTCGGACGTGCTACCGCCGCTGATGCACGACCCGGTGACGTTCGCGATCCCGTTCTTCCTCATCATGCTGATCATCGAATGGGTCAGCGCGGGAAAGCTGGTACATGACGAGGCGGAACGGGCACCGGCGGGCGCCTATCTGAAGCCCGACGCGTGGGCGAGCATCAAGATGGGGCTGGTTTCGATCGCCACCAGTGGCGTCCTCAACGCCATCGCCCTGTTGGCCTATGCCGCGCTCTACGTCTACGTGGCCCCGTGGCAGCTGCCGTCCACCGCCTGGTACACCTGGGTGATCGCCATCGTCGGCGTCGACGTCCTCTACTACTTCTATCACCGGATCGCGCACCGCGTCCGCCTGATCTGGGCGACCCATCAAGCACATCACTCCAGCCAGTACTTCAACTTCGCCACCGCGCTGCGCCAGAAGTGGAACATCAGCGGCGACGTGTTCCTGCGGGCGCTGCTGCCACTGCTCGGTGTGCCGCCGTGGATGGTGTTCGCCAGCTTCTCCATCAACCTCATCTACCAATTCTGGATCCACACCGAGCGCATCGGAAAGCTCTGGCGGCCAATCGAATTCGTCTTCAATACGCCGTCGCATCACCGCGTTCACCACGGCATGGACCAGCAGTACCTCGACAAGAACTACGGCGGCATCTTCATCCTCTGGGACCGGCTGTTCGGCAGCTTCAAGGAAGAGAACGTGCGCCCGAACTACGGGCTGACCAAGCAGGTCGACACCTACAACATCTGGACGCTGCAGACGCACGAATATGTGGCGATCTTCCGCGACGTCCGGTGCGCGTCACGCTGGCGAGACAAGCTGGGCTATGCCTTCGGTCCGCCGGGTTGGGAGCCCGCCGGACGCCGCGTCGACGAGGGGTCTGCAAGGGTTCGCGTATAGATCGGCGCTCCACCCCGCAGTATGGAGCCATGGATGTCCGAGAGGTTTTGCTGCCCGGCGTCGGGTTGCGCTACGAATTCGACAATCGTGACGGCGACCGGATCGGCGTGGTCGCACGACGCACCCGTGACTTCGAAATCGTCGTGTACCCAAAGGAGGACCCCGACCAGGCACAGCACGTGTTCCGACTGACCGAGGACGAGGCAGAAGCCCTCGCTCAGATCCTGGGTGCGCCGCGAATCGCGGAACGATTCGCCGACCTCACCCGCGAAGTCCCGGGCCTCGATGCCGGACAAGTTGTCCTCGAGCCCGGGAGTCCATTTGCGAATCGCCCCCTCGGGGAGACCCGGGCACGGACGCGCACCGGCGCGTCCATCGTCGCGATCGTGCGCGACGACGCGGTCCTCGCTTCGCCAGGTCCGGCCGAAACTCTCCGCGCCGGTGACGTTTTGGTGGTGATCGGCACCGCGGAAGGCATCCTTGGCGTCGAAGACATCGTCGCCAGAGGCTGACCGGTGCAGATCTCGGCGACGTTGCTGCTGGAGCTCGGCGTCATCCTCACGGTGCTCACTGTGCTGGGCAGCGCTGCACGCAGGTTCGCACTGTCGCCAATCCCGCTGTATCTCCTGGTAGGCCTGGCACTCGGAGACGGCGGCGTCGCGCCGATACCCGCTGCCGGGGAATTCGTTCACGCCGGGGCAACCATCGGTGTGGTCCTTCTGCTGCTCGTGTTGGGGCTGGAGTTCTCGATCGGCGAATTCGCCAGCAGCCTGCGCAGACATCTGCCGTCGGCGTGGGTAGATCTGTTTCTCAATGCGCCACCCGGGGCGATCGCGGGCTGGCTGCTCGGGCTCGACGGCGTCGGGATCCTGGCGCTGGCCGGCGTGACGTACATTTCGTCGTCAGGCGTCATCGCCAGGCTGCTCTCCGACCTGCGCCGGCTCGGCAACCGCGAGACCCCGGCCGTCCTGTCAATTCTCGTGCTCGAGGACTTCGCGATGGCGGCCTACCTCCCCTTGCTGGCGGTCCTCGCGGCAGGCGGAACCTGGTGGCAGGCGATTCTCGGCGTCACGTTCGCCGTTGCCGCGTTGGTGGTGGCGTTCATCGCCTCCCTTCGCTGGGGACATCACCTCGGCCGCCTGGTTGCGCATCCTGACAACGAGCAGCTTCTACTGCGAATCATGGGCCTGACGTTGATCGTTGCCGCGCTGGCCGAGTTCGTGCACGCGTCGGCCGCGGTCGGTGCGTTCCTGGTCGGTCTCACGCTGACCGGTGACGCCGCGGACCGCGCGCGGATTGTGCTGAGCCCGCTGCGGGATCTGTTCGCGGCAATCTTCTTCCTGGCAATCGGCTTCTCCGTGAACCCTGCGGAGTTGATTCCGATGCTGCCCGCCGCTCTGGCGCTCGCGGCGGTGACAGCCGTGACGAAGGTGTTGACCGGCCGGTTCGCCGCCCGTCGTGACGGGGTGGGCAGGCCCGGGCAGTTGCGCGCGGGTATGGCGCTGATCGCCCGTGGGGAATTCTCACTCGTCATCATCGGCCTGGTCGCGATGTCGATCCCACAGCTCGGTGCGGTCGCGACTCCCTACGTATTCATCCTCGCGATTGTCGGACCCGTGTTGACCCGCTTCAGCGGAGGTGGCCTGCGCCCTGCCGTCAGGCAGATCGGCGAAACACCGGCGACCGATCGGCAATAAGGTCGCCATACCATCGCTGCACAGCGGACCCCGTCTCGCGCTCGGCCATCCGTTGACCCGCACGGTGTCGCGAATCGCCGGGCGGCGTCGAGGTGATGCAACCGGCGGCCTCGAAGGACGCCCGAGCTGTGCCGCGGCCGTCGTAGGCACCGTGGTATTGCGCCCGTTCGCGCCGAGACCACGAGCGCCACGCAGCCATCCTCACCGGCCCGGCAACGGATCCTCGACGCCGCCGCCATCGGCCCCGTAGTCTCCGCCGTGTGCACACAGTGTTCGATGCCCCCGTAGATCCCCGGTTGATCGAACGTTCGCTTGCGGCAAGCTCCTTCGGTTCGATGTGGCTGGACATTCCCCGGCCCGCCTACCCTCAGCTGACCGCATCGATCACCTGCGACCTGCTCGTGGTCGGCGGCGGCTACACCGGGCTCTGGACGGCACTGCATGCCGCCGAGCGCAATCCGGACCGGCGCATCGTCCTCATCGAGGCCAACCGCATCGCGTGGGCGGCATCGGGACGAAACGGCGGATTCGTCGACGCCAGCCTGACTCACGGAGCCGAGAACGGAAAAACACGCTGGCCCAACGAGATCCACACTCTGGACCAGATGGGCATCCAGAACCTCGACGGCATGCAGGCCGACATCGAGCGTCTGAGGCTGGATACGGAGTGGCAGCGCACCGGAATGCTTTCGGTCGCCACCGAACCGCATCAGGTCGACTGGCTGCGGGACGCCGCGGACGGGGGAGAGGGCCGCTTCCTCGACACGCAGCACGTCCGCGCCGAAGCGAACTCGCCGACCTATCTGGCGGGGCTGTTCAGTGCCGACACGTGCGCCATCGTCCACCCGGCCAAGCTGGCGTTCGAGCTCGCCCGCGCGTGCACGGACGCGGGCGTGCAGATCTACGAGCGCGCCAACGCCACCCGGTTGGAGTCCGAGAGCCGTGCGCTGCGCGTGCACACCGCCGCCGCGGCCATCACCGCGCGCCAGGTGGTGCTGGCGACGAACGTCTACCCGAGCCTGTTGCGCCGCAACCGGTTGCACACCGTTCCGGTTTACGACTACGTGCTGGCGACCGAGCCGCTGACCGACGCGCAGCTGGACCGCATCGGGTGGCGGAACAGGCAGGGAATCGGTGACTGCGCCAACCAGTTTCACTACTACCGGTTGACCGTGGACAACCGCATCGTGTGGGGCGGTTATGACGCGGTGTATCACTTCGGAGGCAAGGTCGATTCCACCTACGAGGATCGGCCCGACACGTATCAGCGCCTCGCCGCGCACTTCTTCATCACGTTCCCTCAACTCGACGACGTCCGGTTCTCGCACCGCTGGGCCGGCGCCATCGACACCAACACTCGCTTCTGCGCGCACTGGGGTCGGGCCCACGATGACCGGGTCGCGTATGTCAACGGGTTCACCGGCCTTGGCGTAGGCGCGGCGAGGTTCGCGGCCGACGTGTGCCTGGATCTGCTCGACGGAATTCCCACCCCGCGCACCGAGTTGGAGATGGTGCGCCGACGCCCGTTGCCGTTCCCGCCCGAACCGATCGCGAGCATCGGCATCCAGGCGACGCGATGGTCTCTGGACCGCGCCGACCATTCGGCGGGGCGCCGCAACATCTTTCTTCGCACACTCGACGCGCTGGGTCTCGGCTTCGATTCCTGACGGCCCCTTGTCGATCGGGCCGAACGGCCGCCGTTGCCACTCTGTAACGCTTCTGTGACCCTTGCCGATGGGCTGAAGTAGGTACGCCAGTTGTGTGATTGCTCCTGGTCGGGCGCGGGTATCACTTCTCGCACTCGGCCTGTGGGCATCTCTTGACGCCGGTACCCTTTACACACTTGAGACCCAAGGGGGCGACGATGCGCCGACGATCGTTACGCGTTTTCGCGACAGTGGCAGCATCGCTCGGCGCGCTCGTGCTCCCCGGTGTGCCTGTGCAAGCCGATCCGGGCGTCATCGTGTTTCCGGGCATGGAAATCATCCAGGGCACCAACGCGTGCACATTGGGATTCGTCGACCCCGCCGCGCGCATCGCCTACACCGCCGGCCACTGCCGCGGCGACGGCACGGTGCAGGACAGCGGCCGCAGACACATCGGGCAGCAGGCGTCGTTCCGGGACAACACTCCCGACGGTGCCACCATCGACACCAACCATCAGATCACCGACTGGGAGGCGATCACCCTCGCCCCCGACGTCGCGATCAACAACGTGCTGCCGCGCGGCCTGGTGCTGGTGTCCGATCCCGGCGTCGTGCCCACACCCGGCCTACCGGTGTGCCACTTCGGCGTGGTGACGGGCGAGAGCTGCGGGAACATTCAGGCGGTCTACAACGGCTGGTTCACGATGGCCAACGGTGTCGTGAGTCAGAAGGGCGATTCCGGCGGCCCGGTCTACTTCATCACCCCCGACGGCAGGGCCGCGATGATCGGGATGTTCAACAGCACCTGGGGACAGTTCCCCGCCGCGGTGTCCTGGCACGTCGCCAATCAGCAGGCGAGCCAGGACGTCATCTCCGCGGCGTCGGCTCCGGTGCCCTAACACAGGAGTTCGAACACGGGAATCGACGGCGCTGTCGCGCTCATCTCCGCGTCCGAGGATTCGGGTGTCAGTCCGTCGACATGTCCCTTCACCTCCCAGAACCACCGATCAAGGTAGCGCCGCAACAGATCCGGCTTGGCGTCGTCGGCGACCTCGGTGATGCGCACCTCGTGGCTGCGCCAGCGCGGACCCATCTCGATAGCGCCCGCCGCCCGCGCGTTGCGAACCCACTGGGTGGTGCCGCGCGGTGAAACCAGGTAGTCGCGGCCGTCGACGGTCAACAGATTCACGACCACACCGCGACGCTTTCCGGTCTTTCGGCCCCGGACCCGCACTGCCACCGTGCCCGCGACGCTGATGCCGGCCTCGGCGAGCAGGCGGAACAGTTCGTTGACGGCGCGGGCGGCGGGTGTGGGCTGGTCGTAGCGCACAGACATCGCATTCTCCTTCGTATCGAGAGCGGTGCTCTCTTTCGAGGGTGGCACGCTGCGGTGTGAAAATCAAGAGCAGTGATCTCGTTTTGTGTGACACTGGCGGCATGGGCAAGCGGCAGGACGCGCGCGACCGCATCGAACGCCAGATCATCGAGCTCGGCCGTCGTCACCTGGTCACCGAAGGTGCGGCCGGGTTGTCGCTGCGCGCCATCGCGCGCGATCTCGGCGTGGTGTCGTCGGCGGTCTACCGGTACGTGGCCAGCCGCGACGAGCTGCTGACGCTGCTGCTCGTCGACGCCTATTCGGAGCTGGCGGACGCGGTGGACGACGCAGGTGCTTGCGAGACTTCGTGGCGCGATCGGCTTCTCGTCATGGCGCAGGCCGCCCGGCAGTGGGCCGTCGATCACCCGGCGAGTTGGGCGCTGCTGTACGGCAGTCCGGTGCCGGGGTATCGCGCTCCGGCGGAACGAACCGTCGGCCCGGGCACGCGAGTCGTCGGCGCGCTGTTCGGCGCCGTCGCCGCGGGCATCGCGGCAGACGACATCTCGACCTCCGACGTCGCTGTGGGGCAGCGGTTGTCGTCGGATTTCGACCGGGTGCGCGAGGAGTTCGATTTCTCCGGCGACGACTCCGCGGTCGCCAAGTGTTTCCTGCTGTGGGCGGGGCTGATCGGGGCGATCAGCCTGGAGGTGTTCGGCCAGTACGGGGCGGACACGCTCACCGACCCGGGGGATGCCTTCGACCTCCAGGTCAACCTGCTGATCGAGATGCTCACCCGATAATTCAGTATTGACTTATATAAGTGTCTACTTTAATCTAGGACCGTGCACGCGTTCGACGTCCTGGGTGACCCGGTGCGTCGGCGCATTCTCGAATTACTCGCCGAGGGCGAGCAGTCGGCGGGGACCATCGGTGCGCAGATTCAGGAAGAGTTCGCGATCAGCCAGCCGGCGGTGTCGCAGCACCTCAAGGTGTTGCGCGAGAACGGATTCACCTCGGTACGGCCGGACGGGCAGCGCAGGCTGTACGCCGTCAACGGCGCGGCGCTACGCGACGTCGATGAGTGGCTTGACGGCTTCCGCCGGTTCTGGGCGCCGCGACTCGACGCCCTGGCGACCGAGATCGCGCGCGGAAAACGACAACGCAGAAGCCAAGGAAGGCAACATGACTGACGTCGATATCGAGCATCAAATCAACGCCGTCGAGCGCAAGCTGGGATCGCGCATCATCGATGCCAAGGAAGCGCACGTCGTCACCATCAGCCAGTCCTACGACACCGATCAGAACGACCTCTGGGACGCCGTCACCAACATCGAGCGCATTCCCCGGTGGTTGATGCCCATTTCCGGCGACCTGACGGTCGGCGGTTCCTACCAGTTGGAGGGTCAGGCGGGCGGTACCGTCCTGACCTGCGATCCGCCCAAAAACTTCACCGCAACTTGGGAATTCGGCGGAGGTGTCAGCTGGATCGATGTCACCGTCAGCGCCGACGGCCCGGACCGCTCGCGCCTGGTGATCGAGCACATCGCCCACGTCGACGACCACTGGGACCAGTTCGGGCCCGGCGCGGTCGGGATGGGTTGGGATTCGATGGTGCTCGGGCTCGCGATCCACGTGGCGACCGGGGCGGCCATCGATCCGTCCTTCGGTGAGCAGTGGATCGTCACCGACGACGGTCGGCGGTTCCTCACCCTGTCCGGCGAGAGGTGGTGTGACGCGAACATCGCGTTTGGAACCGACCCGTCGACAGCGCGCGAGATGGCACAGCGATGCCTGGCGGCGTACCTCGGCGAGGAAAACTAGAACACGTTCTAGCCATCCGGGGCGGCCGGGGATATCCTCGACCCGATGCATGCCCAGACACCTGTCCAGATTGCGTGGGTGACGCGGGACCTCGATGTCACCGAAAAGGCGCTGACCACGATGTTGGGCGCCAAGAAGTGGGTGCGGATACCCGACGTCCACTTCGCGCCCGACACGTGCACCTTCCGCGGCGCGCCCGCCGACTTCACCGCCGACATCGCGTTCAGTTACGCCGGTGACACCCAGCTCGAGCTGATCGCACCGATCGGCGGCGGCCCGAGCGTGTACTCCGAGTTCCTCGACAGCTGCGGACCCGGTCTGCACCACATCTGTGTCGAGGCACCCGACTCCGCGGCGTTCGACGCTGCACTGCGCGACGCAGAAGCCAACGGGACCCCCGTCGTGCAGCAGGGGATCATGCCCGGCGGGATGCGGTTCGCCTACCTGTCGGCCGTCGAGGCCGGCGCCCCCTACATCGAGATCGCCGTCATCCCCGACGAGATCAAGTCATTTTTCGACTATGTGAAACAGGAGCAACAGTGAGCGCTCTCGACATTCCGGACACCGTCGACGCGGCCGATGTTCAGTCATGGTCTGACGAGGTCGATGTCCTGGTCATCGGCTTCGGCATGGCCGGCGGCTGCGCAGCCGTGAGCGCCGCGGCGGCGGGAGCCGACGTTCTGGTGCTGGAGAAGGCGGCCGCGGCAGGCGGCACCAGTGCGATGGCCGGTGGCCACTTCTATCTGGGCGGCGGCACAGCGGTGCAGCAGGCCACCGGACACGACGACAGCGCCGATGAGATGTACAAGTATCTCGTGGCCGTCTCGGCGGACCCGGATCTCGACAAGATTCGCCTCTACTGCGACGAAAGCGTCGAACACTTCGATTGGCTTGAGGCGCTTGGGTTTCAGTTCGAACGCAGCTTCTGGAAGGGCAAGGTGGTGGTGCCGCCCGGCACCGAGGGGTTGTCCTACACCGGTAACGAGAAGGTATGGCCGTACTGTGAGCAGGCCAAACCGGCGCCGCGCGGACATTCGGTTCCGGTTCCGGGAGAGTTGGGCGGCGCCGCCATGGTCATCGACCTGCTGGTGAAACGTGCGACCGATCAGGGCGTGCAGATCCGCTATGAGACCGGCGTGACCAATCTGGTGGTCGACGACGGCCGCGTCGTCGGGGTCCGCTGGAAGCACTTCGGCGAAACCGGGGCGATCAAAGCCAAGGCCGTCGTCATCGCCGCCGGCGGCTTCGCGATGAACGCCGAAATGGTCGCCGAGCACACTCCAGCGCTCGGTCAGAAACGGAAAACCAAACACCACGGCGAGGTAGAGCCCTACATCCTGGGCAACCCCTACGACGACGGAGTCGGCATCGCCCTCGGTGTATCGGCCGGTGGCGTGGCGGAGAACCTAGACGGGCTGTTCATCACCGCCGCCGCGTACCCGCCGGAGATTCTGCTGACCGGTGTCATCGTCAACAACCGGGGCGAGCGGTTCGTCACCGAGGATTCCTACCACTCACGCACATCGGCGTACGTCCTGGAACAACCCGACCAGCAGGCATACCTCATCGTCGACGAAGCGCACATGCAGATGCCCGAGATGCCGCTGATCAAGTTCATCGACGGATTCGAGACGGTCGCGGAAATGGAGGAGGCGCTTGGCATTCCGGCGGGCAAGCTCGCCGCCACCCTCGACCGCTACAACGACAACGCCGCGCGCGGCGAAGACCCGGACTTCCACAAACAGCCGGAATACGTTGCGGCACAGGACAACGGCCCGTGGGCTGCGTTCGATCTGTCACTGGGCGTAGCGATGTACTCGGGATTCACCATGGGCGGTCTCGACGTGTCGATCGACGGACAGGTGTTGCGCTCCGATGGCAGCGTCATCGAAGGCCTCTATGCCGCGGGCGCCTGCGCGTCGAACATCGCGCAGGACGGCAAGGGCTATGCCAGCGGCACCCAGCTCGGCGAAGGGTCGTTCTTCGGCCGCCGTGCGGGTACGCACGCCGCTCAGGCCTGCACCTAGACCGGCGCGGGTTCCTCGCCGCCGACCCGGCCGAACCGCCACTCACCCTCGCCGAGCAGCTCGAGTTCATGGGTGTGATGCTGCTCGAGCGCCTTACGGTGGCTGACGCTCACCAGAATGGTGTCGGGCAGCTCGCTGCGAATGAGGGTGTACAGCAGGTACTCCAGACCTTCGTCGAGTGCCGAGGTCGACTCGTCGAGGAACACGGCCAACGGCTTGGTCAACAGAATGCGGGCGAACGCGATGCGCTGCTGTTCGCCGGGGGAGAGCACCTTGGCCCAATCCTCGACTTCGTCGAGTCGATCGACCAGGTGCGGCAGTGCCACCTGTTCCAGCGTGCGCTTCAGAGTCCTGTCGTCGATGTCGCCTTCCTCGGTCGGATAGCTGACGACCGCGCGCAGATTGCCGAGAGGAACGTACGGCATCTGGGACAGGAACATGGTCTCGTTGGGCCCACACGGCCGCGTCAATGTGCCGGTGGTGAACGGCCACAACTCGGCAAGGCTGCGCAACAGGGTCGTCTTGCCGGAGCCGGATTCGCCCTTGACCGCCAAGGTGTCGCCTACCTCGAGGCGCAAGTCGAGTGGTTTGACGAGCTGCTTACCGTCGGGGGTTCGTACTTCTATGTCCTTGAGTTCCACGGTGCCGTCCCTGCACGGCGTGGTGGTGATCTCGGGGAGCGCCCTGCCCTCTTCGTTCGCGGTGAGCAACCCGTCGAGGCGGATGATCGACGCGCGGTAGCCCGCGAACGCGTCGTATGCGTTGCGGAAGAAGGACAGCCCCGATTCGATATTGCCGAACGCCGAAGCCGACTGACTCATCGCGCCAAGGGTGATCTCGCCGTCGAAGAACCTCGGGAACTGAAACAGATAGGGCGGCACGACGATGATCTGGCTCATCGACAGGTTCCAGCCGTAGAAGGCCATCATCCTGTTGATCCACCGCTTGTAGTTGGCGACGATCGGCGCGAAGAGCTTGCGCAATCCGGTGCGCTCGGCAAGCTCGCCGCGATAGAACGCCACGGCCTCCGACGCGTCGCGCAGCCGCACCAGCGCATAGCGAAACGCCGCGTTGAACTTCTCGTTCCTGAACGACAGCCAGATGATCGGCCGACCCACCCAGAACGCAATGACCGATGCGAAGAGCACGTAGGCGATCAGGATCCAGAACATCGCCTTGGGCAGCTCATAGTTCACGAAGGGGAGCGTGAGCGTTCCCGACAGGTTCCAAAGAATCGCGGTGAACGAAATCATCGAGGCGATCGCATTGACCGAGCCGAACAGCAGCGTGGAGGTGGAGGTGTTCGCCGGGGTGTTCGGAAGGCCGCCGACGCCCGCGGTGAAGATGTCGATGTCGTACTGGATCCGCTGATCGGGGTTGTCGATCGTGTCGTCGATGAAGCGGCCGCGGTAGTACGCCTTGCCGTCGAGCCAGTCGCCCGTCAGCCGGTCGGTTAGCCACGCGCGCCAGGCGAGCATGAACCGCTGGGTGATGAAGAGGTCGAACATGATGCGTGCGACGTGCAGGAAGGCCAGCGCCGAGAACACGATCATCGACAGGTAGAAGCCGTCGCGTCCAGAGTTCTTTACTGCGTCGTCGCCCGCGGCGACGCCGGCCGCCACGACCTGGAAGCTGGTCATCATGTCGTTGCCCTGGAAGCTGAACAACACCGTGAGCCGGACGCCAAAGATCACCGACAGCAGGATCACCGCCAGCCACAGCCACACCTTGACGCTGTCCGGTCCTTTGAAGTAGTCGCCGGTGATACGCCAGAACTGCCTGCCCCACACCGTGTACTTCGCGATCAGGACACAGATCAACAGCGTCGCCACCGCGGCGATCAACCACGCCTGGCCGATCCACTGCAGCGACGTCAGGAGCTCTTGGCCCCAGTCCAGCGTGGGGACGAACATTCCCTCTTCCACTGTGGCAAGGTACCTCGCCAGCCTGTTACCGGCGTTACCAGTGGTCGCCAGTGCCGGTGGGGAGTCTGTCCAGCCGCCATTCGCCGTCGCCCGTCAGTTCCAGTCGCCGGCTGTGGAACCGTTCGACGGTGGCGCGGTGGCTCACACTCACCACGATGGCGTCGGGGAGTTCGGCACGCAGCAACTCGTAGAGCATCAACTCGAGGCCCTCGTCCATCGCCGAGGTCGACTCGTCCAGAAACACCACCGCAGGCCGATTCAACAGGATGCGGGCGAACGCGAGGCGTTGCTGCTCGCCCACGGAAAGCACCTTTGCCCAGTCCTGGGCCTCGTTGAGGCGGATCGCGAGGTGTGACAGTGCGACCTTGACGAGAGCCTCTTGGATCTCCCGGTCGTCCGGCCCCTTCTCGAGGGGATAGCACGTGATGGCACGCAGGTCGCCGAGCGGCAGGTAGGGCAGTTGCGGGACGAACATCGCGCCGGCACGGCCGGCGGGAGACCGGACGCTGCCCGTGGCGAAGGGCCACAAGCCGGCCAGGCTCTGCAGCAGGACCGTCTTGCCGACCCCGGACCGCCCGCTGATCAACAGCGCATCGCCCGGATCGAGCCGCAGCCCCAGCCCGCGCACGAGTAAGTCGCCGTTGGGCATGCGGACATCGACATCGTCGATCTCCAACGAATCGTCAATCGACCCCGCGGTGTCGACCGAAGTGAACATCCCCGCTCGCGAGTTCTGCTCGGCCAACCCGTCCAGCCGGATGATGACCGCACGATAGCTCGCGAATTGGTCGTAGGCGTTGCGGAAGAACGACAGCGAGTTGTGGATCTCGGTGAACGCGTTCGACGACTGCCATACATCGCCGAACGAAATCCGTTGTGCGAAAAGCGCTTGCGCCTGCACGATCCACGGAAGGGGATTGATCGCCTGACTCATCGTCACGTTGAAGCCGAAGAACAGCATCATCCGGTTCAACCAGCTGCGGTAGTTGCGCATGACGTCGGAGAGTCGCCCGTCGAGCAGTTTGCGTTCCGCATTCTCACCGCGATACAGGCCCACGGCGGCACCGGTATCGCGTAACCGCACCAACGCATACCGGAAGCCCGCGTTACGCAGTTCGTTGAAGTAACTCAAGCGAATCAACGGACGGCCGATGACGAAGGCGACGATCGTCACCACCAACACGTAGGCGATCACGATCCAGAACAGCGCCTTGGGCAGCACCATGCCGCCGACGGTGACAGGTTCGGACAGCCGCCAGAGAATCGCACCGAACGACAGCACCGACACCACGGCGTGCACCGCGCCGAACAACAGGGTGTTGCCCGAGTTGAAGATCGGGTTGTTCGGGTCGCCGCCGACGCCCGCGGTGAAGCTGTCGATGTCCTGCTGGATTCGCTGGTCGGGGTTGTCGATGGGCCGACGGGTGAACTGGGCGCGAAAGTAGGCGAAGTCGCTGAGCCAGTCGCCGATGTAGCGTTGGCTCAACCAGATTCGCCACCGCATCATGAATCGCTGGGTCACGTACATGTCTATGAGCAGTCGCACGAGGTAACACCCGGCGAGGATGCCGAACACCGCGATGGATGCCCAGAACCCGTCGATGCCCGAAGACCGCACCGCCTCGTCGGTACCGCCCTGAAACGCAATCTGTACCGCGGTGAACAAGTCGTTGACGTAGTAGGTGAGGAGCACGTTGATGCGCACCGAAACGATCGTCGAGAGCAGCAGGACGCCGACGACCGCCCACACCGACGCGCTCTGCCTGCCGGTGAAATAGCCCGACGTGATGCGCCAGAACTGGCGCCCCCACTCGGTCATACGGCCGAGGAGAACCAAGACCACGACGAGGCACACCGCCGTGATGACGAAAGTCTGCACAATCCAGATCGCAGAATTGCCGAGTTCGCGGCTCCAGTCGATGGACGACTCGAACTGTGAGTTCAAGCGGCGCCACCCCCAGCACACCAACCGGCGTGCGGCGAAGCGACCGCAGTGCGGACCGCGCGACGGTCCTCGCGGGCCGCGGTCAGTTGAACGTCTTCCGCAGGTGCACCGTCAGAGCGTCGACATCCTCGTGCGCACCGGCGAATCCGAGGTATCCGTCTGGCCTGACAAGGAAGCTGGAATGACCGGTCGCCGAGTACGCCGTCGCGAAATTCGACTCCGCATCGCGCACCAACGGCAGTACCGTGCCTGCGACGTCGGCGCCGGGCGCGGCGACCAGATACACGTTGAGATGACCGCCGGCGATCGCTGTCGCTGCGTCGGCGGCCCGCTCGAACTGCTCGACATCGGAGGGTCCGGCGCCGCCGTCCGCGTACAGCAGCAGCGTGTGCCCAAGCCCGAACAGTGAGAACAGCCGCAGCGGCCCGGTGACCGCGGCACGGGTCAGACCCGTCGCGTCGGGCGCCCGGGCACCGGCGTCGGTTCCCACGATGGGGGAGTCGGCGTAGTTGATCAGCAGCTGGGCCTCGCGACGGATCACGTAGTCGACGTCGGTGGAATCGGCGCCGATGCCCTCACGCGCACTGCGTACCGTCCGGCCCACAACCTCTTCGCCGACGGGGCGGCGCTCGGCGTCGTAGCTGTCGAGCAGACCGGGCGCCGCGCGGCCGGACACCGCGAGCGCGAGCTTCCACGCGAGGTTGTGCGCGTCCTGGATGCCGGTGTTCATCCCCTGGGCGCCCGTCGGCGGATGGATGTGCGCGGCGTCACCCGCGACGAACACCCGGCCCCGCCCGTACGCGTCGACGATCCGGTGACTGATCCGAAAGACGGAGGACCAGCGCATGTTTCGTGCCGTCGTCGGTTCCGGCGAGAGCCGGTCGAGCACCGCCTGCACATGGCTCAGCTCGGGTTTGCGCTCACCCTCGAACCCGTGCGCGATGCCCTGCGACGGTGCGGCGGACAGCTCGGGGGGCACGAGCATCGACATGCGGTACCGGCCGCGGCCCGGCAGGGGAATGCACACCAGCAGCTCGTCGGTCGCGCCGTCGGTCTGATGCATGGCGCGGATCGCGTAACCGCGGGGCGCCGACCAATCCACCTCGACGTCGCCGAGCATGTACTGCTCCTCGAACGCCGCGCCCTCGAACGTCAACCCAAGGGTCTTGCGCACGACGCTGTGCGCACCGTCGGCGCCGATGAGAAAACCGGCCTGCACGGTCTGATCGCCCCCGTGACCGGTCAGCGTGACGCGGACGCCGTCGCCGTCCTGCTCAAACCCGCCGACCCGCACCCCGCGCTCGACCTCGACGCCACGCAGGGCCAGTTCCTCGCGCAAAATTCGTTCGGTGGCGTACTGCGGTATCGCGATGAACCCGAAGGGCACATCGGACGGAATCGCGAACTCGACCTGGCCGACCTTCTCGCCGTTGACATATACGATCTGCCCGTGCATCTCGACGGCCGCGTCCAGAATGCGTCCCAACAAGCCCATCGATTCGAAGACTTCGAGCGTACGTGGCTGCACACCAACGGCTTTCGCATACTGCACCGGTTCCGGAAGCGGATCGACGATGCGGCAGTCGACACCGCGGCGCGCCAGCTCGATGGCCGCGGTGAGTCCGACAGGACCGGCGCCGGCGATGAGTACTTGCGTTTGCGAAGAGTTTGGCACGCGCTGATTATGCTGCCTCCATGAGCAATGACGCTCCCGCTTCCGATGCCTCTTCCGTCAACGCCGGACACCTCATCGCCCGGCGACTGCGAGCCAGCGGAATCGACACCGTCTTCACGCTGTCCGGCGGACATCTGTTCTCCATCTACGACGGCTGCCACGCCGAGAACATTCGCCTGATCGACACTCGACACGAACAGACCGCGGCGTTCGCCGCCGAGGGCTGGTCGAAGGTGACCCGCGTACCCGGCGTGGCGGCACTCACCGCCGGACCCGGCGTCACCAACGGGATGAGCGCAATGGCCGCCGCTCAACAGAACCAATCGCCACTGGTGGTGCTCGGTGGCCGCGCACCCGCGGCGCGCTGGGGACAGGGCTCGCTGCAGGAAATCGACCACGTACCGTTCGTTGCGCCGCTGACCCGATTCGCGGCGACCGCGCAGTCGCCGGACGCCGTCGGCTCGCTGATCGACGACGCGCTGCGCGCCGCGGCGGGAGTCGGCGGCCAGTCGACCGGGGTGTCGTTCGTCGACTTCCCGATGGATCACGTATTCGGCATCGCTCATGACGATGGCGCACCGGGCGCGCTGCCCGGTACGTCGGCGTCGGTGCCGCCTGACGCCAATGCCGTCGACGTGGCCGTCCGGCTGCTCAGCGAGGCCCAGCGGCCCGTCATCATGGCGGGCACCAACGTGTGGTGGGGCCATGGCGAGACCGCACTGCTGCGCGTGGCCGAAACGCTGCGTATCCCAGTGCTGATGAACGGCATGGCGCGCGGCACTGTGCCCGCCGATCACGACCTCGCATTTTCGCGAGCGCGGTCGAAAGCGTTGCGGGAGGCCGACGTTGCCGTCGTCATCGGCGTGCCGATGGACTTCCGGCTGGGCTTCGGCGGCGTGTTCGGACCCGACACCACCCTGCTCGTGGTCGACCGCGTTCAACCCGACCGACCGCATCCTCGCGAGGTCGCCGCCGAAATGTACGGGGATCTGACAACCACCCTGGCCGCGCTGGCGAGCGCGACGCGATCCGACCACGAGGCCTGGATCGCCGATCTGCGCACCACGGAAACCACCGCGCGGGCCGCAGAGGCCGCCGAGTTGGCCGATGACCGCACGCCGCTGCACCCGATGCGGGTGTACGCCGAACTAAGCGAGCTGCTGGACCGCGACGCGATCGTCGTCATCGACGCCGGCGATTTCGGCTCCTACGCGGGCCGGGTCATCGACAGCTATGTGCCCGGCGCGTGGCTGGACAGCGGCCCGTTCGGCTGCCTGGGGTCGGGACCCGGTTATGCGCTGGCCGCGAAGCTGGCCCGGCCCGACCGGCAGGTCGTGCTGCTGCAAGGCGACGGTGCATTCGGGTTCTCCGGGATGGAGTGGGACACGCTGGTGCGGCACGGAGTTCACGTGGTGTCGATAATCGGCAACAACGGAATCTGGGCGCTGGAAAAACACCCCATGGAGATGCTGTACGGCTACTCGGTGGTGGCCGAGTTGCGGCCCGGCACCCGCTACGACCAGGTCGTCACCGCACTGGGTGGCCACGGTGAACTGGTGGCGACGCCGGCCGACCTGCGGCCGGCGCTGGAGCGGGCCTTCGCCGCCGGACTGCCCGCGGTCGTCAACACACTGACCGATCCGACGGTGGCATACCCGCGCCGCTCCAATCTGGGCTGATCCCGGGCGTCCCTCCTCCTCGCGAGCGGCCGTGTCTGCACACGACACGCCGGGTCAATCCGTACAAATGCGGTCGGTCGCCGTGCACGAGCGCGCGGAAATTCACTCGACGCGCCGGGCGGCCGGCACACATGCTGGATAGATGGATGTGCGGCTTCATGATTCCGTCGACGAGTTCCGCGCCTTCGCGGAGCCGTTGTATCGACGCGACCCCGTCGCCCACACCATCGAGCTGACGCTGCTGCTTGGCGGAACCTTTCCGGACGACTCGCTGCTGCTGACTTTATGGCGGGACGGTGAACCGTTGGGTGCGGCTCTGCAGACGCCGCCCTATCCGTTGGTGTGCAGCGGAATTCCGCCTAGTGCTGTCGACGCCGCTACCGCGGAGCTCGTCGATCGGCGGCCCGGACTGCCCGGCGTTCGCGGTATGCGCACAACTGCGCTCACCTTCGCCGAAGCGTGGCAAGCCATGACCGGACAAACCGCGACCGTGAACACCGAGGAGCGGCTCTATCGGCTGGGAACGTTGCGCACTCCTGTCGGAGTCCGCGGCTCGGGCCGGCTTGCCACCGACGAGGACCGCGATCTGATCGTCGACTGGGTGGGGCAGTTCTTCGGTGAGGCCTTCAGCGGGGTGTCGAACGACGGAGCCGAGTTCGTCGACGCGGCGGAGCGCAAGGGAGACCGCTTCACGCTGTGGACCGTCGATGACGTCCTGGTGAGCATGGCGATGCTGCGCGCACCGGCGGCGGACGCGTCGCGGATCGGCCCCGTGTTCACGCCGCCCGACTGCCGCGGCCACGGCTAGGGATCGGCCGTCACCGCCGCCGCCGCCCAACTCGCACATCGCAGCGGAACCGCCGACGTGGTGCTGTTCGCCGATCTCGCCAACCCGGTTTCCAACTCCATTTATCAGCGAATCGGCTTCGAAGCCGTCGCGGACTGCGTGCGCGTCGACTTCGCGTCCGCCGGCTGACGTGTGGTCACGCCCGCCGAGGCGGGCCGCGTACCGTAAAGCTGTGGCGAAGACCAAAACCCGCACCTCAGGTCGTGTCAGCAGTCGGTTCTGGCGGATGCTCGGGGCGAGCACCGACAGGGACCAGGCGTCGTCGATGGCTCAGGTGAGCGACTCGGCGGAGTTCGACGCGAAGGCCGCTGACCTCGACGACGAGCAACTGCTCAAAGCCGCCAGGCTGCTGAATCTCGACGACCTCGCCGATTCCGCGGACATTCCGCAATTCCTGGCGATCGCACGCGAGGCATCCGTCCGGACCACCTCACTGCGGCCGTTCGACGTGCAACTGCAGGCGGCCCTGCGGATGCTTGCGGGCGATGTCGTCGAGATGGCCACCGGTGAAGGCAAAACCCTCTCGGGTGCCATAGCCGCAGCGGGGTATGCGATCGGCGGCCGGCATGTGCACGTCATCACGATCAACGACTACCTGGCTCGCCGCGACGCCGGGTGGATGGGCCCGCTGATCGAAGCGCTGGGCCTGACCGTCGGCTGGGTCACCGCCGAATCGACGGCCGACGAGCGGCGCAAGGCCTATGAATGCGACGTCACCTACGGCTCGGTCAACGAGATCGGGTTCGACGTCCTGCGGGACCAACTGGTTACCGACGTCGACGATCTGGTGTCGCCGAACCCCGATGTCGCGGTGATCGACGAAGCCGACTCGGTGCTCGTCGACGAAGCCTTGGTGCCGTTGGTATTGGCGGGCACCACGCACCGCGAGACCCCCAAAGTCGAACTGATCCGGATGGTCGGCGAACTGACCGAGGGCAAGGACTACGAGACCGACTCCGACAGCCGCAACGTGCACCTCACCGAGAGCGGTGCGCAGAAGCTCGAAGCCAAGCTCGGCGGTATCAACCTGTACTCCGAGGAACACGTCGGCTCCACCCTGACCGAGGTCAACGTCGCGCTGCACGCCCACGTGCTGTTGCAACGCGACGTGCACTACATCGTTCGTGACAACGCCGTGCACCTCATCAACTCCTCGCGTGGCCGCATTGCCCAGCTGCAGCGCTGGCCCGACGGACTGCAGGCCGCGGTGGAGGCCAAAGAGGGCATCGAGACCACCGAGACCGGCGAGGTGCTCGACACGATCACAGTCCAGGCCCTCATCGACCGGTACCCGACGGTGTGCGGCATGACCGGCACCGCCTTGGCGGCCGGCGAGCAGCTACGCCAGTTCTACAAACTCGGTGTGTCGCCAATTCCCCCGAATACTCCCAACATTCGCGAGGACGAAGAGGATCGCGTATACGTCACTGCGGCTGCCAAGGCCGCCGCGATCGTCGAGCACATCGTCGAGGCGCACAAGACCCGCCAGCCGGTGCTGGTCGGTACTCGCGACGTCGCCGAGTCTGAGGACCTGCACGAGCGCCTGGTCAAGGCGGGGGTGCCCGCCGTCGTGCTCAACGCGAAGAACGACGCTGAGGAAGCCGCGGTCATCGCCGAGGCCGGCGCGCTCGGATCGGTGACGGTGTCCACCCAGATGGCCGGTCGCGGAACTGACATCCGGCTCGGCGGGTCCGACGAAGCCGACCATGACGACGTCGCCGAACTGGGCGGGCTGCACGTCATCGGCACCGGGCGGCACAACACCGAGCGGCTGGACAATCAGCTGCGCGGACGCGCCGGACGTCAGGGCGACCCAGGATCGTCGGTGTTCTTCTCCAGCTGGGAAGACGACGTGGTGGCCGCTCACCTCGATGCGAACAAGTTGCCGATGCAGACCGACGAAGACGGCCGCATCGTCAGCCCCAAGGCGGCCAGCTACCTGGACAGCGCACAGCGCATCGCCGAGGGCCGCATGCTCGACGTGCACGCCAACACGTGGCGCTACAACCAGCTGATCGCTCAGCAGCGCGCCATCCTGGTGGAGCGCCGCGACACCTTGTTGCGCACGCCGACCGCGCGCGACGAGCTGCGGGAGCTGTCGCCGGACCGCTACGACGAGCTGGTGGAGCAGGTCGGCGAGGAGAAACTCGAGAAGATCTGCCGCCTGATCATGCTCTACCACCTCGACCGCGGCTGGGCCGATCACCTGGCGTTCCTCGCTGACATCCGGGAGAGCATCCATCTGCGGGCCCTCGGCAGGCAGAACCCGCTCGACGAATTCCACCGGATGGCCGTCGACGCGTTCGCCTCGCTGGCCGCCGACGCGATCGAGGCCGCGCAGCAGACCTTCGACACGGCGGCCTCGATCGAGGACGAACCGGGCGTCGACCTGTCCAAGCTGGCCCGGCCGACCTCGACGTGGACGTACATGGTGCACGACAACCCGCTGGCCGACGACACCTTGTCGGCGCTGAGTTTGCCGGGGGTATTCCGCTAGGTTCTATCCATGCAGGAGCCGCGCGACCGGGTACTGACGGTGCCCAACGTGCTCAGCGCGCTACGTCTGGTGCTGGTGCCGGTTTTCCTCTGGCTGCTGCTGGTGGTGCACGAGAACGCATGGGCCGTGGCCGTGCTCATGTTCAGCGGCGTCTCGGACTGGGCCGACGGCAAGATCGCGCGGCTGGTCGACAATCAGTCGTCGCGGCTCGGAGAGCTGCTGGACCCGGCAGTGGACCGCATCTACATGGTCGCCATCCCGATCGCGATGGCCATTCACGGATCGGTGCCGTGGTGGATCGTGCTGACCCTGCTCGGTCGCGACGTCGTGCTGGCCGCCACGCTGCCACTGCTGCGCAGTAGGGGGCTGACCGCGCTACCGGTCACCTACATCGGCAAGGCGGCGACGTTCGCGCTGATGTCGGGGCTTCCGCTGATTCTGCTCGGGCAGTGGGATGCGTTGTGGAGCCGGGTGATTCTCGCGTGCGGCTGGGCGTTCCTGATCTGGGGTCTGGCGATGTACCTATGGTCGGGCGTGCTGTATCTGATCCAGGTTTCGATGGTGATGCGTCAAATGCCCAAAGTGGGCCGCTGAGGCCACCGGAGTGATGATGAGTCAGCTCGGCGGCTACGACCCGGAAGCCGGACGAAGCGCCCATGTGGCGAATCGCCCGACGTTGATTCCGGTGCCGTCGTTACTGCGCTCCCTGTTGTCGGACCATCTGGATCCCGGCTACCAGGCGGCCGCGGATGCGAAAGAACACGGCGAGCAGCGCAAGCGGTGGCAGACGTGGGCGTGGCAGATCACGGGCGCGGTGTTGATTGCGCTGGTATTCGTCGCCGCGGTCGGCCAGGCCCGGTCCACCGCACCCGGCGTGCGGGAGACCCAACACGTGCTCTCCGGCAGCGTGCGTTCCGCCGAGGCGGCGGTGGCCGACGCCTCGAGCCGACGCGATGCGCTGGCCGCCGAGGTGGACACCGAACAGCGCCAACGCCTGGAGGGTGACGCGCGCGGCCAACAACTGCTTGGCCAACTCGACGAATCGAACCTCGCCGCCGCGGCCACCGCCGTGATCGGGCCGGGTCTGCAGATCACCGTCAACGATCCGGGAATGTCGGTGGACCTGTCCGACGTGTCGAAGGAGCGGGTGCCCGGCAGTCAGCAGGTGATCCTCGACCGCGACCTGCAGCAGGTGGTCAATTCGCTATGGCTCAGCGGCGCGGAGGCGGTCTCGGTCGGCGGTGTGCGCATCGGGCCGAACGTGACGATCCGGCAGGCGGGCAGCAGCATCCTCGTCGACAATCAACCGATCAGCAGCCCATACGTCATTCTCGCCGTCGGACCGCCCCACGCGATGCAGGACATCTTCGATCGCAGTGCCGGACTGCACCGGCTTCGGCTGCTGGAAACGTCGTACGGTGTCGGAGTCCAGGTGAGCACCTCCGAGGCGCTCACCCTGCCGGCGAGTCCGATTCGGGAAGTCAACTTCGCCAAGGAGATTGGGCAGTGATCAGCAGATGAAGCCACAGTCGTGATCGGGATCGCCGCACTCGTCATCGGCATCGTCCTCGGGTTGGTGTTCCACCCGGACGTGCCCGAGTTCGTCCAGCCGTATCTACCGATCGCCGTCGTCGCCGCACTCGACGCCGTGTTCGGCGGTCTGCGCGCCTATCTGGAACGCATCTTCGATTCGAAGGTGTTTGTCGTGTCCTTTGTGTTCAACGTGTTGGTCGCCGCGCTCATCGTCTACGTCGGAGACCAACTGGGGGTCGGCACACAGCTGTCCACCGCCATCATCGTGGTGCTGGGCATCCGGATCTTCGGGAACGCGGCCGCGTTGCGGCGCAGACTGTTCGGCGCGTGACCCCTTGACCGACGACACCCCTGCCCACTCGGCCGAGCCCGATCAGCACGGCCGCCACGAATTGCCGCCGGATGCGCCGTCACCCGAGATCGGCGAGCTGCATCGCGGCGGGGTCGTCGGCGTCGCGGCGCGCGGTCGGTCGCAGATCGTGTTCGGTGCACTCGCCATGGTGCTGTGCGTGCTGCTGGGGCTGGCGATCATCACGCAGGTGCGGCAGACCGAATCGGGCGACTCGCTGGAGACCGCCCGCCCCGCCGACCTGCTGGTGCTCTTGGACTCCCTGCAGCAACGCGAGGCGGCCCTGAACACCGAAGTGGCCGAACTGCAGCGCACGCTGGCGCAACTGCAGGCCTCCGGCAGCAGCGATCAAGCGGCGATCGAGAGCGCGCAGGCTCGGCTTGCCGCGCTGTCGATCCTGATCGGCACGGTGCCCGCCACCGGCCCGGGCGTGACGCTGACCATCACCGACACCACCCCGGGAGTGCCGGCCGAAACGATGCTCGATGTGATCAACGAGCTGCGCAACGCCGGGGCCGAAGCGATGGAGATCCGCGGGGGAGGATCTGCGGTACGCGTGGGCCTGGACACCTGGCTTGTCGGGAGCCCCGGCGCGCTGGTCGCCGACAGTGTGACACTCAACCCGCCGTATTCAGTTCTGGCGATTGGTGATCCACCCACACTGGCTGCGGCGATGAACATTCCCGGCGGCGCGACGGACAGCGTCGAGCGGGTCGGCGGCTCGATGGACGTGCAGCAGTCCGACAGAGTGGACATCACCGCCTTGCGGCAACCGAAACCTCGCCAATACGCTCAGCCAGTCAAGTGAGCTGAGCGCGCGACAGCAACGAACCCGCGGAGACAACCGCGGTGAACCGCGAATGAGAACAATGCGGTGAACCGCGAATGACAACACCGCGGTGAACCGCGAATGAGAAGAAGGAGCGCCGTGAGCGAAATCCCAGCCGACCTGCACTACACCGAGGAACACGAGTGGGTGCAGCGCACCGGTGACGACACCGTCCGCGTCGGGATCACCGACTACGCGCAGTCAGCGTTGGGCGACGTCGTTTTCGTCCAGTTGCCGGACGTCGGCGCCGACGTGACCGCGGGCGAGTCGTTCGGCGAGGTGGAGTCCACGAAGTCGGTTTCGGACCTGTACGCGCCGCTCAGCGCGAAAGTCCTTGCGGTGAATGGTGATCTAGAGGGCAATCCCCAGCTCGTCAACTCCGACCCCTACGGCGCAGGTTGGCTGCTGGACCTGCAGGTCGACTCCGGTGCGCTGGCCGACGGCCTTGGCAAGCTTCTGGACGCCGACGGCTACCGCGCCACAGTGAGCGAATGACGGGTTGTTAGGGTTCTGCAGACCGGATAACCAACCAGAGGCGGATCCGGCGGTGGTGGACACAACGGAGTCCGCCTCGCGGTACGGTCGACACAAGACGAACTTTCGGCTGAGGGTTGGCCTGATATCGCCATATCGCCACAGCGGCCAGTGAGGAGCAGCGGGTGACGGACAAGGACCAGAATTCCGGGGCGGACCAGACGTCCGACGATGTCACCGTGGAAACGACATCAGTCTTCCGCGCGGACTTTCTCAACGAGTTGGACGCCCCGGCAGCGGCGGGCTCCGAAGGAGCGGTCACGGGGGTGGAGGGCCTGCCCGTCGGTTCTGCCCTGCTGGTCGTCAAGCGCGGACCCAACGCCGGCTCACGGTTTCTGCTGGATCAGCCCACCACGTCGGCGGGTCGACATCCCGATAGCGACATTTTCCTCGATGATGTGACGGTGAGCCGTCGTCACGCCGAGTTCAGGCTCGAGAGCAACGAGTTCCAGGTCGTCGACGTCGGCAGTCTCAACGGCACCTACGTCAACCGGGAGCCCGTGGATTCCGCGGTGCTCGCCAACGGCGACGAGGTGCAGATCGGCAAGTTCCGCCTGGTGTTCCTGACCGGGCCCAAGGGTGACGACGAAGGTGGGCCCGGCTAGTGGTCGATGAGCGCTTGCGCGAAGAGCGTGACCCCGATGAGCGCTTGCGCGAAGAGTGTGACCCCGATGAGCGCTTGCGCGAAGAGCGTGACCCCGATGAGCGCTTGCGCGAAGAGCGTGACCCCGATGAGCGCTTGCGCGAAGAGTAAATGAGTCAGCCCGACACCCCCGCTCTGACTGGGATGTCGATCGGAGCGGTCCTCGATCTGCTGCGACCGGACTTCCCGGACGTGACCATCTCCAAGATCAGGTTCCTGGAGGCCGAAGGACTGGTCACGCCAGAGCGCACGGCGTCGGGCTACCGTCGGTTCACCGCCTACGACTGCGCCCGTCTGCGGTTCGTCCTGACCGCCCAGCGCGACCAGTACCTGCCCTTGAAAGTCATCAAGGCGCAGCTGGACGCCCATCCCGACGGCGAGTTGCCGCACACCGGATCCGCTTACGGGGTACCGCGTTTGGTGCCGGTGTCGGGCGACGATCCAGACTCCGGCGCCGGGGTATCAGGCGTCGCGCCGACGCAGGTGCGGCTGTCACGCGAGGACCTGCTGAATCGCTCTGGCGTCGACGACGAACTCCTGACGGCACTGGTCAAGGCGGGCGTGATCACTCCCGGCCGGGCCGGCTTCTTCGACGAGCACTCCGTGACGATCGCCCAGTGCGCTCGCGCGCTGGCGGAGTACGGCGTCGAAGCGCGTCACCTCCGCGCGTTCCGATCGGCGGCCGACCGTCAGTCTGACCTGATCGCACAGATCGCGGGGCCTGTGGTCAAGGCGGGTAAGGCAGGTGCCCGGGACCGCGCCGACGATCTGGCGCGTGAGGTGGCGGCGCTCGCCATCACGTTGCACACGTCATTGATCAAGTCGGCGGTGCGCGACGTTCTTGATCGCTGAGGATTAGACTCAAATTTTGCAGGCTATCGGCGCGAAGGGCGGACACAGATGGGTGAGGTTCGTGTGGTCGGCATTCGCGTGGAGCAGCCCCAGAATCAGCCGGTGCTGCTGCTGCGCGAGTCCAACGGCGACCGCTACTTGCCGATTTGGATAGGTCAATCGGAGGCCGCGGCCATCGCACTCGAGCAGCAGGGCGTGGAACCGGCGCGACCGCTGACCCATGACTTGATCAGAGATGTCATTGGGGCCCTTGGCCATTCGCTCAAGGAAGTGCGCATTGTCGACCTGCAAGAGGGCACCTTCTACGCAGACCTGATCTTCGATCGGGACATCAAGGTGTCGGCGCGGCCGTCGGATTCCGTGGCGATCGCACTGCGGGTCGGCGTGCCGATCTACGTCGAAGAGGCGGTGCTCGCCGAGGCCGGCCTGCTGATTCCCGACGAGAACGACGATGAAGCCACCGGTGCGGTACGTGAGGACGAGGTCGAGAAGTTCAAGGAGTTTCTCGACAGCGTGTCGCCCGACGACTTCAAGGCCACGTAGCTTTTTGCGGCGTTTCCGAGTGGCGTTTGTCACGGAAGCGTCTCGTCGTCCTCGACACGCGGCGCGGGTTTCTTCAAACCGCTAATCGGGCAGCCATACTTTGGTGGTCGGACCTGCTGATGGGCAGTCGCGGGCCCGGCGGAAGCGTATGCTCGACACATTCGGGCTTGGGCAAACGTGCTGCCATGCAGGTCACAGACGCGAGTTCGACCGGCGAGAGGATTCGAAAGTGGGAGACACGCCACGTCAAGAGGAGTTCGATCTGTCCTCGACAAGCGGTCCCGCCGAATCGGGAATCACCGTTACCAGCGCACCCGTTCAGGGTGGTCTTTTCCCGGATGACTCGGTTCCCGACGAGCTCGTCGGATACCGCGGTCCCAGCGCATGCCAGATCGCCGGCATCACCTACCGGCAGCTGGACTACTGGGCCAGGACTTCGCTGGTGGTGCCGTCCATCCGCAGCGCTGCTGGTTCGGGCAGCCAGCGGCTGTATTCGTTCAAGGACATATTGGTCCTCAAGATCGTCAAGCGCCTGCTGGACACCGGGATCTCGCTGCACAACATCCGGGTCGCCGTCGATCACCTGCGCCAGCGCGGCGTTCGGGATCTGGCCAACATCACGCTGTTCTCCGACGGCACCACGGTGTACGAGTGCACCTCGGCCGAAGAAGTGGTCGACCTGCTCCAGGGTGGCCAGGGCGTCTTCGGTATCGCGGTGTCCGGCGCGATGCGCGAGCTGACCGGTGCCATCGCCGACTTCCCAGGTGAGAGGGCGGACGGCGGCGAGTCGATCGCCGCGCCCGAGGACGAGTTGGCGTCACGGCGTAAGCATCGCGACCGCAAGATCGGCTGACTTTTCTCTCGGCTACGCGCAGTCTCGGCGTCGGTATGACGCCTGTCCCGGTAAACTCGTGAGCGCATCGCCCTTGTGCGGGAGAGTTCCGTAGCCGCCAGCCACGGACGCCGAAGGAGCAACACCTCTCCGTCAACCTCTCAGGCACCCAGGACCGCGCATGGCCCCGATGCCTCTGGAAAGTGGTAGGTCCACCCCTGCCCGCCCATGGGGAAAGGCACTTCTCGCGTGCAGCGCGGGTCGCCGAATCTCTCAGGCACCGACGACAGAGGGAGAGGAACCCAACGGTTCGTCAACCTTCACGCGTCTGGAGCAATCGCAGGTGTCTGACTCCGAGAACTTCACCTTCGCCGCACGTCACATCGGACCCGATGCGGACGCCGTCACCACAATGCTCGCGACCATCGGCGTGGGTTCGCTCGACGAACTCGCCAAGAAGGCGCTACCGGCCGGCATTCTCGACTCGCTGGACGCAGACCAGGTGGCACCGGGACTGGATCAGCTGCCGCCGGCCGCCACAGAGGACGAAGCGCTGGCGGAACTGCGCGCGCTCGCCGATACGAACACCGTCGCGGTGTCGATGATCGGGCAGGGCTACTTCGACACCCTCACGCCACCGGTGTTGCGCCGCAACATACTTGAGAACCCAGCGTGGTACACCGCCTACACGCCCTACCAGCCAGAGATCAGCCAGGGCCGGCTCGAGGCGCTGCTGAACTTCCAGACCATGGTCTGCGACCTCACGGGACTCGAGGTCGCCAACGCCTCGATGCTCGACGAGGGCACCGCGGCCGCCGAGGCGATGACGCTGATGCACCGCGCGGTCCGCGGATCATCGAACCGGCTGGTCGTCGACGTCGACGTGTACCGGCAGACCGCCGCCGTGCTGGCCACCCGCGCCGAGCCGCTGGGCATCGAGATCGTCCAGGCCGATCTCACGCAGGGCCTGCCGGAGGGTGCGTTCTTCGGAGTCATCGCGCAGTTGCCGGGGGCCAGCGGCGCGATCGTCGACTGGAGCGACATGGTCACCCAGGCGCACGACCGTGGCGCGCTCGTCGCCGTCGGCGCCGACCTGCTCGCCATGGCGCTCATCACACCGCCCGGTGAAATCGGAGCCGACGTCGCCTTCGGCAGCACCCAGAGATTCGGTGTCCCAATGGGATTCGGTGGACCGCACGCGGGGTATCTCGCCGTGCACGCCAAGCACGCCAGGCAACTTCCCGGCCGCCTGGTCGGAGTCTCGCTCGACGCCGACGGGGCACCGGCGTATCGGTTGGCGTTGCAGACCCGCGAACAGCACATCCGGCGCGACAAGGCCACGAGCAACATCTGCACCGCACAGGTGCTGCTCGCCGTGATCGCGGCGATGTACGCGAGTTACCACGGCGCGGACGGGTTGTCCGCGATCGCGCGGCGGGTGCACGGGCGTGCCCGCGCGATCGCCGCGGGGTTGACCGCCGGCGGTGTGGAGGTCGTACACCGCGCGTTCTTCGACACCGTGCTGGCCCGGGTTCCCGGCAGGGCGGCAGAGATCCGCGACGCCGCCAAGGCTCACGGTGTCAACGTCTGGCTGGTCGACGACGACCACCTGTCGGTGTCCTGCGACGAGGCCACCACCACACAACACGTCGAGGCCGTGCTGTCGGCTTTCGGGGCAGCGGCCGGTGACGCGTTCGACGGCCCGGACATCGCAACCCGCACCTCGGAGTTCCTGACCCATCCCGCGTTCACGAGGTATCGCACCGAGACGGAGATGATGCGATATCTGCGGTCGTTGGCTGACAAAGACATTGCGTTGGACCGCAGCATGATTCCACTGGGATCGTGCACGATGAAGCTGAATGCGGCCGCCGAGATGGAGCCCATCACGTGGCCGGAGTTCGCGCGCCAGCATCCGTTCGCCCCGGCATCCGACGCACCCGGGCTGCGCAAGCTGATCGCCGACCTCGAGACATGGTTGGTCGCGATCACCGGCTACGACGCGGTGTCCTTGCAGCCCAACGCCGGATCGCAGGGGGAGTACGCCGGACTGCTGGCGATCCAGGCGTATCACGCCGAACGCGGCCAGCCCGACCGTCACGTGTGCCTCATCCCGTCGAGCGCGCACGGCACCAATGCCGCATCGGCGGCGCTCGTGGGGATGCGGGTCGTTGTGGTGGCATGCCGGGCGAACGGCGATGTCGACCTCGATGATCTGCGCGCGAAGGTGAACGAACACGCGGATCGGTTGTCCGCGTTGATGATCACCTATCCGTCGACGCACGGTGTGTTCGAGCACGACATCGCCGACATCTGCGCCGCCGTGCATGACGCCGGTGGTCAGGTGTACGTCGACGGCGCCAACCTGAACGCGCTCGTCGGCCTCGCCCGGCCCGGCCGGTTCGGTGGCGACGTCAGCCACCTCAATCTGCACAAGACGTTCTGCATTCCGCACGGCGGCGGGGGGCCGGGTGTCGGGCCGGTCGCGGTGCGCTCCCACCTGGCCAAGTACCTTCCCGGCCATCCGTTGGCCGACGAACTACCCGACAAATACGCGGTGTCCGCGGCGCCGTATGGTTCGGCGTCGATCCTGCCGATCAGCTGGGCCTATATCCGGATGATGGGCGCCGGCGGTCTCCGTGCCGCGTCGCTGACCGCGATCGCGTCGGCCAACTACATCGCCCGTCGACTCGGTGAGCATTACCCCGTCCTCTACACCGGTGAGAACGGCATGGTCGCGCACGAGTGCATCCTCGATCTGCGGACCATCACCAAGGAGACGGGCGTCACCGTCGACGATGTGGCGAAACGGCTGGCGGACTACGGCTTCCACGCGCCGACGATGAGCTTCCCGGTGGCGGGAACATTGATGGTCGAGCCGACGGAAAGCGAGAGCCTGGCCGAGGTCGACGCGTTCTGTGAGGCGATGATCGCGATCCGCGGCGAGATCGATGCCGTCGCCGCGGGCACCTGGCCGGTGGACGACAACCCGATGCGCGGTGCTCCGCACACCGCAGAATGCCTGCTGGTGTCCGACTGGGACCATCCCTACACCCGAGAGCAGGCGGCCTACCCGCTGGGCAAGAACTACCGCCCGAAGGTGTGGCCGCCGGTACGTCGCATCGACGGCGCGTACGGCGACCGCAATCTCATGTGCTCGTGCCCGCCGGTGGAGGCGTTCGCCTGACCTCTCAGGCGAAGCGGTCGATGATCGCCTCGGCGATCTGTCCCGGCGCGTCCTCCTGCATGAAGTGGTTGGCCTCCGCCAACTCCACGACAACGTGATCGGGGAATGCCTCGCGCATGCGCGGAAGGTTCGGTCCGGGCCGGAACGCGAAATCCTTCATGCCCCAGACGAACAACGCCGGTTTCGATCCGAGTTTGGTGGGCACGTCGCGGCTGAGCCTTTCGAGCAGCGGACGGGCCGCTAGGATCTCCTTCGGCATGCGCGCAACCCCGGCCCGGTCCTGTGGCGTCGGTTGAACTCCGCGGTAGTGCTCCATCACCGCGTCGTCCAATGATGTGCTGGTGCCCGCCGGAATCATCCGCTCCACGAAGAAGTTCCGCTTGGTGATCGCCCATTGCATCGGCGGACTGCCCATCACCACGCTGAAAACCTTCGTGGACAACTCAGAGGTGGGCCAGAACCAGGTGTTGCCGAGTACGACTCCGCGCACCCGATCGGCGCGGTCGGTGCCGACCGCCATGCTGATCGGGCCGCCCCAGTCCTGGCCCATGCTCAGATAGCGATCGAGTTCGAGGTGGTCGACGAGTTCGCCCATCACCGAGACATGCTCGTCGATTCGATACGTGAACCCCGATGGGCGCTCGGAGAGCCCGAAGCCGAGGTAGTCGGGCGCGATGCACCGGAAGCGATCGCGCAACCCGGCGATGATGTTGCGGTAGAGGAAACTCCATGTCGGATTGCCGTGAAAGAACACGATCACCGGACCGGTACCTTCATCGATGTAGTGCACCCGGCCGCGTGAACTGTCGAACCATCGCGACGTGAACGGATACAGCTCAGGGTCGGGTGTGAACTCGCTCGGCAATTTCGATCCCTCCGCCAACGCCATTGATTACGGTTCGTCAGGTGTTACCCCCCAGCGTGACAGAGTGGCGCGACGGCGGCAGCTCGATGAACACGCCCGCCGGTCGGGTGTTCGTCCGCTCGGCGCCGGGCGAGGGCCCGACCATCCTGCTGCTGCACGGCTACCCGTCGAGTTCCTACGACTACCACCGGGTGGTGCCGCACCTGGGTGACCGGGCCTGGGTGACGCTGGACTTCCTCGGCTTCGGACTGTCGGACAAGCCGCGTCCGCACCGTTACAGCCTGCTCGAGCAGGCTGACATCGTGCAGACCGTGGTCGCGGAGACCACCTCGGGGCCGGTGGAGTTGATAGCGCACGACATGGGCACCTCCGTGGCCACCGAGCTGCTGGCGCGAGATCTGCCGGGGCGGTTGCCGTTCGAACTGCAACGCGCCGTGATCGGCAATGGCAGCGTGATCCTGCACCGGGCCAGCTTGCGGCCGGCCCAGAAGCTGCTTCGCGGCCCGCTGGGTCCGATCCTGAGCCGTCTCTCCAACGCATCGTCGTTCCAGCGCGCCTTCGGAAGGTTGTTCAGCGCCGAGCATCCTATGAGCGAACAAGAGGGGCAGGCGCAGTGGGCGCTGTGGTCCCACAACAACGGGCACCGCATCGCCCATCTGTTGATCGCGTATCTCGACGAGCGGGTGAAATACGCATCGCGATGGCACGGTGCCGTGCGGGACTGGCCCAAACCGTTGAGCTTCGTCTGGGCACTCGACGACCCGGTCGCGACCACGAATGTGCTCGACGGATTACGCGAGTTGCGCCCCGCCGCACGTGTGGTCGAGCTTCCCGGCGTCGGCCACTACCCGCAGGTGGAGGTGCCGGAGGAGTTCACCCGGGCCGCGCTGAGCCTGCTGGCGGCGCACTAGCCGACGAGGGTCGCGACCGCCGACGTCAACTCCGGGCCCGTCGAGCTGGCCAGGTTCTGATAGCTGCCGCCGCTGATCTCGGCGACCGCCTCCCAGGTGGCGCGGTCGGAGTCGGCGCCGAAGTCGATGATGTTCACCTTGACCGGACGGGCTGGGTCGACCGCTCCGCGGATGAACTGCTCGAGCCCCGGACCGTTCAACGACTGGTCGGTGTGCGGACCGGTGGTGATGACCAGGACCGAATTGCTTTGACCCGCACGGAAATTCTGCTTGGCCTGGTCGTACACGATCCGCAACGTGGTGAACGAGACGGCGCCGCCGTTCGATGCCGTCTGTCCGTCCAGCTCCGCGGTGAGCGCCGCGGACCGGGGCCTGCCGTCGACCTGATCCGACAGCGGACCCATCGGGATCTCCGAGCGACCCTCGACACCGTCGAACGTCCAGAGGCCAACCGCGGAATTCGGCGGCAGCGCCTGCAACCGGGCATTGAGTGCCGCCGCCACATTCCCCAGCCGCGATTCGCCGCCCTCGTCGGTGGGCATCGACTGATCCAGCATGATCGTGACCGCGGGGTTGGTCACCGGTGCGGTCAGCGAGTTGGCGAGCGCGACGCGCTCGGCGTTGTCACCCACCGACAGTGGGGCGCCCAGCGGTGCGAAGTCGGTGACGTCGCTGTCCGGCGGTGTGCTGCCTTCGGTGCGGAAGCCGGCCTTGGACAGCTCGGCGAGTTGTTCTGGCTTGCGCATGAACCGTGCGAACTCGCTGGCCGCGGACACCTGTTCCTGCGACAGCCAATCGCCGGCCAGCAGGGCCGTGGGGTAGTCCGCCATCGCCACCGGTCCCGGCGGCAGCCACGACGCCAACACATTCTTCGCATCGGGTAGTGCGGCGGCGCGCTGGAAGAGTTGCTGTTCGGTGGCGACGACGGCGTGCACCGGCGCGGCCGCGGGATCGTCGGCGTTCAGCAGCGCGTCCATGGCCGTCGACGCCTTCTTGTCGGCGAGTTTGGGCTGGCCTGCAACCAGCGAGTTCACCGCGCCGATACCGGAATTGGGGGGCGCCCCAGCGGGTGCGGATGCCGCTGCCACCGCCTCGGCCGCCAGATATGACGCATCGCTGTCACCGGACAGCGGTAGCGCCAACCGCAACGGACCCCAGCCCGGAAGCCCCAGCCCGTCCAGCGCGCTGGGGTTGGTTTGCAGCGTCGGCAACGAGCTCCAGTCCTGTTGACCCAGAGCGGATTTGAGCTGTGGCCGCATCGCCAGCACCACTGGAGTGGTGACCAGCGAGCGGCTGTCGCTGATGGTCTTCTCGCCGGCACTGGCCTCGAGGCGGGCCGCCGACATCGAACTCGCCGGGATCCACAGGGCAGGCCGCTCGCCGAGTTCGGCGGGCCATTGGCCGATGAATCCGTTGACGACCTGATCCGAATCGGCGGGCGTGACCCCGACCTTCACGCAGCGGTCACCCACCGGCGCAGCGGTGCGGTTGTAATTGTCCGCCAGGATCTTTATCTGGTCCGACACCGAGGGGTCGGCGACCACAGCGACGGCGAGTTCGCCGTTCACGCACCGGGCGGCGGCGACATCACTGCGATCGGACAGCGCATCGCCGAAGAACCGCCACAGGATGACCGCGCCGACGACCACGACGACTGCGACCAGGGCAGCGATCACGCTGATACTGACGCCTCGCCGGCCGGCAGTCACCGCGCGATGACTGCCCGTCCATTCCCCGCCGTCCCACTCACCGCCGTGCGCCGGGCCCGAGCGCGGACGACCGGGCGGCGGTGGGGTCGACGAACCGACGCGCTGCAGGCCGAAGCTGTCGGCAGGGTCGGCGTCTTCGTAAATCTCGTCGTCGTTGACATCCTCGCTGCGATAACCAGGGTCGGAGAAGCCCCGTGCGTCCTGTTCGGACTCGCGGTACAGCGGTGCGTCGTACTCCGGTTCGCGGTATTGCGGTGCGTCGTACTCCGGTTCGCGGTAGCCAGGACCAAAATCCGGCTGGTAGTCGCCAGACTGGCCGAAGCGTGTGGTCTCCGGTTCGTCGTGCTGCTCTTCGCCGGCCGAATCCTCGGGGTCGGGAATGCTATGCCTGCCCACGGAAGCCCTTGTGCTCGCTACGTCGACGGGTCATCGGATCAACCACCGTTATTTGCTGCTTTGAACTCTCGGCGCTTGCGGTGGAGGATCGGCTCGGTATAGCCGTTCGGCTGAGCCCCCCCGGCCAAGATCAGCTCCTGTGCGGCGGTGAACGCCACGCTGCCGTCTGGGTCTGGTGCCATGGGCCGGAATTCCGGATCTTTCTCGTTCTGCTGATCCACCACCGCGGCCATCCGCCGCAGGCTGGCCTTCACATCGTCCTCGGTGATGACACCGTGGCGCAACCAGTTCGCCAGCAGCTGACTCGAAATCCGAAGGGTGGCACGGTCTTCCATCAGAGCGACATTGTGGATGTCGGGCACCTTGGAGCAGCCGACACCCGCGTCGATCCAGCGCACCACATAGCCGAGGATCGACTGGCAGTTGTTGTCGACTTCTTCGCGGATCTCCTCGGGCGCCCACGCGAGTTCCTTGCCCAGCGGGATGGTCAACAGCTCGTCGATCGTGGTCCGCGTCTTGCCCTGCAACTCCTTCTGCACGGCGAACACGTCGACCTCGTGATAATGCATCGCGTGCAGGGTGGCCGCCGTCGGCGACGGCACCCACGCGGTGGTTGCGCCTGCCTTCGGCTGACCGATCTTCTGCTCGACCATGTCGGCCATCAGGTCGGTCATGGCCCACATGCCCTTGCCGATCTGTGCGCGCCCGGAGAACCCGGTGGCCAGGCCGACGTCCACGTTCTGGTCCTCATAGGCCAGGATCCACGGCTGCGTCTTCATGGCACCCTTGCGGATCATCGGGCCGGCCTCCATCGACGTGTGGATCTCGTCGCCGGTGCGGTCCAGGAAGCCGGTGTTGATGAACACCACGCGGTCGCGTGCCGCTTTGATGCAGGCTTTCAGGTTGAGGGTGGTGCGTCGCTCCTCGTCCATGATGCCGACCTTGATGGTGTTCGGCGGCAGACCGAGCACGTCCTCGACCCGCCCGAACAGCTCGACGGTGAAGGCCACTTCGTCGGGCCCATGCATCTTGGGCTTGACGATGTAGATCGAGCCGGTGCGGCTGTTGACCTTCGGGCCGTTCTTCGTGACACCGTCTTCGTCCGCCTTCAGCCCGTGCATCGCGATCAGGCTGGTGAACAGCGCGTCCTGGATGCCCTCGGGGATCTCGTTTCCATCGACGTCCACGATCGCGTCGTTGGTCATCAGATGACCGACGTTGCGCACGAACATCAGACTGCGGCCGGGCAGCGTCAGCTCGCCCTCGCCGTCAGGTGTGGTGTAGGTGCGGTCCTCGTTGAGCACACGGGTGAACGTCTTGTCGCCCTTGGCCACCTCTTCGGAGAGGTCGCCGCGGTTCAGGCCCAGCCAGTTGCGGTAACCCAGCACCTTGTCGTCGGCGTCGACGGCGGCCACGGAGTCCTCGAAGTCCATGATCGTGGTGATCGCGGATTCCAGGACAACGTCTTTGATGCCTGCCGAATCGGTGGAGCCGACGGGGGAGTCCGGGTCGACCAGGATCTCGACGTGCAGGCCGTGGTTGCGCAGCAGCACCGACCAGGAGGGCGACCCGAGTTCACCGGTGTAGCCGACGAACTGCTCGGGCGTCGCAAGGCCGGTCGTCTGTCCGTCGCCCAGCTCGACGATCAACTGTCCGTCGTCGATCTTGATGCCGGTCGCATCGCTCCAGGCGCCGGTGGCCAGCGGGGCCGCGCCGTCGAGGAAGCGGCGGGCGTACGCGATGACCTTGTCGCCGCGGACTTGGTTATACCCGCCGTCGGTACCTGGTCGCACCTTCTCGGCCCCGTCGTCTTCGGAGATGACATCGGTGCCGTACAGCGCGTCGTACAGCGATCCCCACCGGGCGTTCGCGGCGTTCAGCGCGAAGCGTGCGTTGAGGATCGGGACCACCAGCTGCGGGCCCGCGGTCGTGGTGATCTCATCGTCGACGCCCGCGGTGGAGATCGTGAAGTCGTCAGGCGGAGGCAGCAGGTACCCGATCTCGGTGAGGAACTGCCGGTAGGCCTCGGGATCGATCGGCTCGATGACGCGCTGGCGGTGCCACTTGTCGATACGTGCCTGCAGATCGTCCCGGTAGGCGAGCAGTTCCTGGTTCTTCGGAGTCAGGTCGGCGACGACCTTGTCCACGCCCGACCAGAAGGTGTCGGGATCGAGGCCGGTGCCAGGAAGTGCCTCATCGTTGACGAAGTCGTACAGCACCTGGGCAACACGCAGGTTGCCCACTTTCACGCGATCGGTCATATTTCCTCCCTCGCCGCAAAGGCGCGTAACGCAGTGCCGTCGATCCAGCTTACCCGCGGGTAACGGCGCCTAATTCTGATGTCGCCGCCGAGGCGGCTCCGGTTCCCTTGTGCATCACGCCGGCGCCTTCCGCGGCGAGCAACTGCTCACACGCCATGGTCAGGCGCTTCCGCAGCGGTGCCGCCTGCTCGGCAACGTGCTGCTGGATACGAACGTATTCGGAACGCCCGGCGGGCGTTTCGATCGCGATCGGCTCGAATCCGTAGTCGCGAAGATCATAGGGACTGGCGCGCATGTCGAGCTCACGGGCTTGGGTGGCGAGCTCGAGACAATCCATCACCAGCGCCGAGTCCACAAGGGGTCCCAGCTTGTAGGCGAACTTGTAGCAATCCATGGCCGCGTGCAGACAGCCGGGCTGTTCGGACCCGATCTGGCCGTCGCGGGTCAGCTGCTCGCTGTTCCGTTCGGTGGCTGGCTTGGTGAAGAACCGGAAGGCGTCAAAATGGCTGCACCGCAACGGCATCGATTCGACGACCTCATCAGTTCCGGCGGCGCCGAGTCGCAGCGGGACGCGCTCATGGCGCACCCTCGGCGCCCGGTAGACCATTGCCCACTCGTGCAGCCCGAAGCAGTTCAGTCGCGCCGGGCGCGACGCCGTCGCGCGCAGCAGCCCGGCGATGAAGCGCACCGTGTCGGCGCGGCCGGTGAGGTATTCACGACTCACCGTCACACCGGCGGGGGTGCGCCCGTAACCGCTGCGAACCAGGTAGCGCGCCGCCGAATCCCCGGCGAGCGCCACGCCGAACCCTGGGTGCCACGTCCGCAGCTGCCGGGGACGCAGGCTGTAGTAGGTGAACAAGAAATCCCAGACTGGATGGGGCTCAGAGGCCGGTGCACGGAACGACCGCAGGAAACCGTCGACCCGTTCACGGTGACGCTGCTCCCGGCCGGTCCAGTCGCGCTCGTCGAGCACGAAATCGCAGGTGACGGTGTGCGCAGCCTCACACACGGTGCGTTCCGTCACGCACGGTGCCGACCAAATCTTCGACCAGGTCCTCCAGCGCCACCATCGCCGACACGCTGCCGTCGGGCGCGGTGAGAAGCGCCAAATGCGCGTTGTCCCGCCGCAGCCGCGACAGCGCGTCGGGCAGCGACATCGACGCCGGCACCCTCGGCAGGGGGCGCACCATCGAGGCGTCCAGCACCGCCTGTTCGTTGGCGGGGTCGTGGACCAGCGGCAGCACGTCCTTGATGTGCAGGTACCCGACGTAGTCGCCGGCCGGGTCGCTGACCGGGAACCTCGAGTAGCCGGTTTCGGCGAGGGCGTCTTCGATCGCTCCCAGGGTGGGGCCGGAGCCCGCGCGCGCGACCGGGACGGCGCGGATCTTGCTCAGGGGCATGGCGACGTCGTTGGCGACGCGATCGCGGATCTGCAGTGCGCGGGTGAGCCTGCCGTGCTCCTCCTGGTCGAGCAGGCCCTCGGATCGTGACTCGGCGATCATCTCCGAGAGCTCGACGGTCGAGACCGCGACGTCGAGTTCGTCCTTCGGCTCGACCCCGAACGATCTGAGCGTGATGTTGGCGCACCAGTTGTAGAAGGCAATGAACGGCCGGGCGAGCCGGATCCACACCAGGTACGTCGGGATCAACAGCATCGCCGACGATTCCGGCCCGGCGATCGCGATGTTCTTCGGCACCATCTCGCCGAGCAGGACGTGCAGCGTCACCACGACGCCGAGCGCGACGAAGAACGACACCGTGTGCAGCACGGTGTCGGGAATACCGACCAGCCCGAACGGCTTCTCCAGCAGGTGGGCGACCGCCGGTTCGCCGACACGGCCCAACAGGATCGAACAGATCGTGATGCCAAGCTGCGCGCCGGCCAGCATCAGCGACAGGTTCTCGCCGGCGCGGATGACCGTCACCGCGCTCTTCTTGCCCTGCTCCGCGAGCGCTTCGAGGCGGTCGCGGCGCGCGGAGATCAGCGCGAACTCCGAGGCGACGAAGAAGGCGTTGGCACCGAGCAGCAGAAAGGTCAGCAGCACGCCGAAGATATCGCCGCCCATCAGCCCTCATCTCCCGAGTTGTGGCGGCCTAGTTCGGTGAGCTCGAGCAGGTCGATGCGCCTGCCGTCCATGCGAACCACGGTCGCCAGCCATCGGATGGGATCTTCGAGCGCGGCACCGTCGGGATCGAACGCGGTGAGCTCAACCGACTCGGACTCGTCGGGAATGTGTCCCAGCTTTTCGAGCACCAGTCCGCCGATCGTTTCGTAATCTCCTTCGGGCGCACGGAAACCGGTGGCGTCGGCGACCTCGTCGATGCGCAGCAGCCCCGAGACCTGCCAGCCCCGGCCCGCGGGCACCACATCGGGCGGCTCGACATCGTGCTCGTCGCGGACGTCGCCGACGATCTCCTCGATGAGGTCCTCCATGGTGACCATGCCCGCGGTACCGCCGTATTCATCGACGACCAGCGCGGTCTGCAGCCCGTTCGCACGGATCTGGGTCATCACCGCATCCCCGTCGAGGGTGGAGGGCACCTTCGCAACGGGCAGCGCGAGGCGGGCCAGCGGCGTGGTGGCCCGCCGCTCCGGCGGCACCTCGAACACCTGCTTGACGTGCGCGATGCCGATGGTTTCATCGAGGTCGCCCTCGATGATCGGGAAGCGCGAGTACCCGGTTTTGATCGCCGCGGCCACCAGGTCGGCGGCGGTGTCATCGGATTCCAGCGCCTCGATCTTCGATCGCGGCGTCATCAATTCCTCGGCAGTGCGTTCACCGAACTGCAGAGAGCGGTCCACGAGCACGGCGGTGACCGGATCCAACGCGCCGCTGCGCGCGGAGCTGCGGACCAACGACACCAGCTCCTGCGGCGAGCGGGCCGAGCGCAGTTCCTCAGCCGGCTCGATGCCGAGGCGGCGCAGGATCCAGTTGGCGGTTCCGTTCGTCATCCGGATCAGTGGCGTGAACAGCGCCGAGAACAGCAGCTGCGGACCCGCCGACCAGCGCGCCGTCTGCACCGGCCGTGCCACCGCGAGGTTCTTGGGTACCAGTTCGCCAAACACCATCGAAAGCGACGTGGCGATCAGCACGGCGAAGAACAGGGCCAGCCCACCCACGAAACGGTCGGGCACACCGATCGCCTCGAGACCGGGCCGGACCAGCCGCCCGACAACGGGTTCGGCCAGATAGCCGGTGGCCAGCGTGGTGATCGAGATGCCGACCTGTGCGCCGGAGAGCTGGAACGACAGCGTCCGGTGGGCCCGTCGCACCATCTGGTCACGGCGCGCGCCACTGCGCGCATTGGATTCCACGGTGCTGCGCTCGAGCGCGGTCAGGGAGAACTCCGCGGCGACGAACACCGCCGTCCCGGCGGTCAGCAACACGATCGCGCCGATGGAGAGCAAGGACATCGTGAGGGTCATCGAGAGCTCACCGTCCACACCGATGGGGCGCCGGGCCTGTTGCCCGGCCGACTAGGGGAGGGCTCGGCGTCGTTCGGCTCAGCGTCTTTCAAGACGGTGCCCGGCCGCTCTGCCCCCAAGCTCGCGGCCTCAACGGGTGCCTGCGGCACAGGGTCCCTTTCGAGTAGACACGTCAAGAGTGGGGTCCATGTTAGCCGTTGGTGACCGGCCGGCGGATTCACCAGCCGGTCGGCAGTGGATGACCCTCGGCGAACCCCGCGGGGGACTGCACCCCCAGCACAACCTTCTCGGGTAGCTCGGCGAGATTGCCTGCGCCCACGTAGGTGCACGTGCTGCGCACCCCGGAGGTGATGTGGTCCAGCAGGTCCTCGACCCCGCCCCTGGACGGGTCCAGCCCCATCCGCGACGTGGAGATGCCCTCCTCGAACAACGACTTGCGGGCCTGGTCGAACGGGTCGTCGGCGGCGGTACGCGCCGCGACGGCGCGCTTGGACGCCATGCCGTAGCTTTCCTTGAACGGCCGATCCTCGCGGTCGCGCATGAGGTCGCCCGGCGATTCGTAGGTGCCGGCGAACCACGAGCCGATCATGACGTTGGAGGCGCCTGCGGCGAGGGCCAGCGCGACGTCGCGGGGATGACGGACGCCGCCGTCGGCCCACACGTGACCACCGAGTTGTCTTGCCGCCGCGGCACATTCGAGCACCGCCGAGAACTGTGGCCGGCCCACGCCCGTCATCATCCGGGTGGTGCACATCGCGCCGGGCCCGACGCCGACCTTCACGATCGACGCGCCCGCCGATATCAGGTCGCGGGTGCCTTCGGCGGACACCACGTTGCCCGCCGCCAACGGCAGCCCCAGATCCAGTGCGGCGACCGCCTTGACGGCGTCCAGCATCCGCAGCTGATGTCCGTGCGCGGTGTCGATCACCAGCAGGTCGACGCCCGCCTCGGCCAGGCTGCGCGCCTTCGCGCCCACGTCACCGTTGATGCCGACCGCCGCGGCGATCCGCAACCGGCCCGTCGCGTCGACGGCAGGTGTGTAGATGCCGGCACGGATGGCGGCGGTGCGGGTGAGCACACCGGCCAGGGTGCCGTCCGGTTCGGTCAGCACCGCGACGTCGACGGGCGCGTGTTCGAGCAGGTCAAACACCTTCCGTGGGTCGGTGCCCGCGGGCGCGGTGACGAAGTCGGCGATGGCGATGTCGCGGACCCGGGTGAACCGGTCCACACCCACGCAGCCCGCCTCGGTGACGAGGCCGATCGGCCTGCCCTCGAACAGCACCACCGCGGCGCCGTGGGCGCGTTTGTGAATCAGCGCCATCGCGTCCGACACCGAGTCGTCGGGGGAGAGCACGACCGGGGTGTCGACCACCAGGTCGCGACTCTTCACGAAGTCGACCGTCTGCTGCACCACGGAGATCGGAAGATCTTGCGGCAGAACGACAATGCCGCCACGACGCGCGACCGTCTCGGCCATCCGCCGACCCGCCACCGCGGTCATGTTCGCCACCACCACCGGGATCGTGGTGCCCGAGCCGTCCGACGTCGAGAGGTCGACGTCCATCCGGGACATCACATCGGAGCGTCCGGGGACGATGAAGACGTCGTTGTAGGTCAGGTCGAAGGCGGGCTGGTGGCCGTTGAGAAACTTCATGTCAGGCCAATTCTAGGCCTCGACCTCGCTGCGGTCTCCGCTCCACAGCGTGTGGAACCGCGCGGACGGATCGGCGTCGATGCGGCCGTAGGTGTGAGCGCCGAAGAAGTCGCGCAGGCCCTGGGTGAGCGCCGCAGGCAACCGTTCGGTGCGCAACCCGTCGTAATAGGACAGCGCCGAGGAGAATCCCGGAATCGGGATGCCCAGTTCGGTCGCGGTCACCACCACGCGGCGCCAGCTGTCGATCGCGGCCTCGATCGCTTCACGGAAATACGGGGCGACGATCAGCGACGGCAGATCCGGCGTCTCGTCGAACGCTTCCTTGATGCGGTTGAGGAACTTGGCCCGGATGATGCATCCGCCACGCCAGATGGTGGCCATATCGCCCGGGGTGATGCCCCAGTCGTACTCGGCGCTGCCCGCCTGAATCTGGTTGAAGCCCTGCGCGTACGCGATGATCTTGGAGGCATACAGTGCCTTGCTGACGTCATCGATGAATCGTGCTGCATCGCCGGGCTTCTCGCCGAGATCGCCCGACGCCAGACCCGTGGTGGCCTTGCGCTGCGCCACCGAACCCGACAGCGCGCGGGCGAACACCGCCTCGGCGATCCCGGTCACCGGCACCCCGAGGTCCAGCGCCGACTTCACCGTCCACCGTCCGGTGCCCTTCTGCTCGGCCTCGTCGAGGATGAGATCGACAAGCGGTTTGCCGGTCTTGGCGTCGGTCTGCCGCAGCACGTCGGCGGTGATCTCGATGAGGAAGCTGTCCAGGTCGCCGGAGTTCCATTCGGCGAAGACGTCGGCGATCTCGGGTGCGCTCAGTCCCAGCGCATCGCGCAGCAGCTGGTAGGCCTCACCGATCAGCTGCATGTCTGAGTACTCGATGCCGTTGTGCACCATCTTCACGAAGTGCCCTGCGCCGTCGGGTCCGATATGGGTGCAGCACGGCACGCCGTCGACGTGGGCGGAGATCTCCTCCAGCAGCGGGCCCAGCGACTTGTAGGACTCGGCCGGACCGCCGGGCATGATCGACGGGCCCTTGAGTGCGCCTTCCTCACCGCCGGAGATGCCGGCGCCGACGAAGTGGAGTCCGCGCTCGCGGATCGCCTTCTCGCGGCGGATGGTGTCGGTGTAGAGCGCGTTGCCGCCGTCGATGATGATGTCGCCTTCCTCCATCGCATCGGCCAGCTCGTTGATGACGGCGTCGGTCGGGTCGCCCGCCTTGACCATGATGATCACCCGGCGTGGCTTCTCCAGCGCGGCAAGGAATTCGGGGATGGTCTCGCTGCGCACGAAATTGCCCTCGGAGCCGTGTTCGGCGAGCAGCGCGTCGGTCTTGGCGACGGACCGGTTGTGCAGCGCCACGGTGTATCCGTGGCTGGCGAAGTTGCGCGCGAGGTTGGATCCCATGACCGCGAGGCCCGTGACCCCGATCTGAGCGGTGCCATTCGTGGGATTTTCAGACGAGCTCATTCGGGCAGCCTTTCGTTTTGGTCGAGCAGGGATGGCCTACTACACAGAAGCGCTACGCAGTGAACAAACGATTCAACTCGGTCAACCAGGGCAGGACCACCGCGACGGTGGGCACCACCAGAACGGCGGCGGCGGCCACGTAGGCGCATGCGGCCACACCCAGGCTGTTACCGCGGCCCCCGAGACGGCGTACGCGGGTCACGGTCGTGGGCCCGCCCGCGGCCAGCGCTCCCGCGGGTGTGCGGCCCGTGGCGCACGCGACCAGCGCGCGAGCCAACGGAGTGGGACCCGCCGCACGCACGGCGGCGTCGTCGGCCAGCATCTCGATCAGCAAGCGCACCGCATCAAGTGCGCTCGCGCTGCGGACGAAACGCGGGAACGCGGCGTGGACGGCGGTGAACATCTCGAGCACCAGGTCGTGCCGGGCCCGCAGATGTGCGCGCTCGTGCGACAGGATCGCGGCGATCTCGTTGTCTGCCAGTGTCGTGAGAGTGCCCTCGCTGACCACCACGCGACTGCGCACGCCCGGCAGACAGTAAGCAAGGGGCTCGTCGACGTCGAGAATGCGCAATCCGGATTTATGGGACTTGCCGACGAGGTCGACAACCATCCGATGGTGTGCGCGCCTGCGCCGGGTCGCTATCGCGACCTGGACGACGGCCACCGCAAGACGCGCCCCCACCATCAGCGTCAGCGCGAATACCGCTACGTAGGTGATCCACAGTGGCCAGCCGAGCACGTCGATCTCACCGGCGAGCGTCGAGGTCGGCCTGCCGTCGGGTCCGGGCGCGAAAAGCCTGCTCGCGATGGCGATTCCGGCGGAGAAGGCCGAGAGTACGGCGGCCAGCGCGATGGCTTGCCACAGCACGATCGCGGCCCGCGGTGCCCGCGACGGCCACTTTGCCCGCGCCAGCATCGCCGGCACCGGTCCCGACAGGACCAGCGCCATGATGGAGAAGGCCAGCGCCGACACGCTGTAAGTGTCTCTCAGCCGGTGCCCGGCTCGCCAGCGGGTGGCGATATCCGGTGCTTGCTCTCCAACTCGGACAACGCGCGGCGCAGAGCCGCCGCCTCGTCCGCGTTGACGCGCTCGACGAAATGCACGAGCGCAGCCTCGCGGTCACCCGAGTCCGCAGCTTGGTCCAGGGCATCGACCATCAACCCGGCGACCAGTTCGTCGCGCCCGTGGGTCGGGGCGTAGCGATGTGCCCGGTCATCGCGGTGCTGGACGACGAGATTCTTCTTCGCCAGCCGTTGCAGGACGGTCATGATCGTGGTGTAGGCGAGGTCGCGCTGGGCCGCGAGTGCCTCGTGGACCTGGCGCACAGTTTGGGGCTCGCGCGTGGACCACAGGTGGTCCATCACAGCGTGTTCGAGTTCCCCCAGACGCGTCAACTTGGCCATCTTCGCTCATCTCCTAGAGACGGTAGGTCCAGCGTACTACGGGATTACTACCGTGTGTCGTATCGCGCACGGCTATCCCGTTCGGCGCGTTGTCGAGCACGCCCGACGGAATGTTCCGGCTTGGGTTCGTCCGAGGTCACCGTCCCCTTCGCCTGCCCTTGTGAGTCCAGTCACAGGGGGTGGCTCCAGCGGTCGGTCTGACTATAGTAAGGCTATCCTAAGTCAATACGGGAGGTCCCATGACGGTCGTGGTCGACGACCCGCTCATCTCGAGCATGGCCATTGCACAGGCGATGCCATTGCACGAATCGAGCCGCCGATTGCGTGAGCTTTATCCCGAATGTCCCCGCGTCTACGGAGTCGCGGTGATCGGCGATCTGTCACGCCGGCGCTGGTGGCCGTTGACGCAGGCGCTCACGACCGATCGGCTGCATTCGATGTTCAGGCTGGCGGCCGAGGAGACCGAAAGTCGTGCGGCGGTGGCCCAGCAGCTCGCTGCGACCCTGGCGCACGTGGTCGTCGGACGGGTGGTGCCCCTGCTCGTGCTCGAGGGTCGCGCCTGGGACACCGGCCTGGAGAATCTGTGGGTGCACGTGGATTCCGAGGGCGCGATCGACTGGGTTGGCGTCGTCGATCCCACGCTGCGCGCACTGCCGAACGACCCGTTCTTCGGTGACCATTCGAATCCTCGGTCGCACAACGCCATCCGGGATGGAATCGTCGCCCTGCCGAACGAGGCCGCACTGACGACGTGGATTGCACACCGCAGTCATCGCACCCTCGCGCCGTTGTTCGGCAAGCTTGCCGAGGTCAGCGGCTCGGCGATCTCGATAGCGGCCATGTGGCACATCGTCGGCGCCGCGGTGGTGGGCGCGGCGACGCAGGTGCCGCTGCTGGCGGGGTCCAGCGAGCTCACGAGCATGCGTCGCGGCCAGGCCGTGCTCGACGCGCTGGTCGGATTCGGGCTGCCCGTGCGGGGCGCCACGAGAATTCCGTCAGTAGCGGCAGGGAAGGTATTGCTAAATTAGGGCAGCCTTGCCTATGCTCTTGTTGAAGCAAGACGCGTACCACCGGACCGCGCCGGAGTCCTGAGGGCTGCAGTGACTCCCGGTCCACACGAAGGAAGGGCCCCGCATCATGTGCGGGGCCCTTCCGCATTTCCGGGTCTCGACCACAACGGTCCGGACATCGCCGTGTAGACAAATCTGCGTGAGCACAGACATCCCAGCCGGCCTCGGCGCCGGATTCGACTCGGCGATCGGCCTCGAATTCCTCGAGCTGACCCCCGAGGGCGGCACCGCCCGTCTCGAGATCAACGACAAGCTGCTGCAACCGTGGGGGATCGTGCACGGTGGCGTGTACTGCTCGATCATCGAGAGCCTGGCCAGCGTGTCGGGGCAGGTCTGGCTCAGCGAGAACGGCGGCGGTCACGTGGTCGGCGTCAACAACAACACCGACTTCCTGCGCGCCATCTCCGCCGGCACGGTGACCGCGGTATCGGTTCCGATCCATCGCGGCCGGCGCCAGCAGCTGTGGCTGATCACCATCACCGACGACACCGACCGTGTCGTGGCGCGAGGCCAGGTGCGGCTGCAGAACCTGCCCGCCGAGTAACCGCCGCTTTCCTCGCGCTGCTGAGGTGTGCGGGGCGTGGCAGTATCCCCGACTATGCGATTAACGCCGCATGAACAGGACAGGTTGCTGCTGTCGTACGCCGCAGAGCTGGCGCGCAGGCGCCAGGCGCGCGGGCTGAAACTCAACCACCCCGAGGCCGTTGCGGTGATCACCGATCACCTTCTCGAAGGGGCGCGCGACGGTCGCACGGTCGTGGAGTTGATGGCCAGCGGCCGCGAGGTTCTCAGCCGCGAGGACGTGATGGCCGGCGTTCCGGAGATGCTCGACGACGTCCAGGTGGAGGCGACGTTCCCCGATGGGACGAAACTCGTCACCGTCCACCATCCGATCCCATGACGGCCGACGATGCGTCGTGGGCGCCCGGCGAGATCGTCTACGGCACCGGCGATATCGAGATCAACCAGGGCGCGCGACGGGTCGAGATGGAGATCCTCAACACCGGCGACCGTCCCGTCCAGGTCGGTAGCCACGTGCACCTGCCACAAAGCAATGCCGCCCTGCGATTCGATCGTGCAGCCGCCCACGGACATCGGCTCGACATTCCCGCCGGCACCGCGGTGCGGTTCGAACCCGGTGTTGCCCAGCGGGTCTCGTTGGTACCGCTGCGCGGATCACGCGAGGTGTATGGGTTGAGCCTGCAACCGCCCGGCCGATTGGACACGTGATGAGCGCTTGCGCGAAGAACAGAGAGCACCGATGAGCGCTTGCGCGAAGAACAGAGAGCACCGATGAGCGCTTGCGCGAAGAACAGAGAGCACCGATGAGCGCCATTTCCCGCGCCAGGTATGCAGCGCTCTTCGGACCCACGACCGGCGACCGCATCCGATTGGCGGATACCGATCTGTTCATCGAGATCACCGAGGATCGCAGCGGCGGGCCGGGTCTGGCCGGCGACGAGGCGGTCTTCGGTGGCGGCAAGGTGTTGCGCGAGTCGATGGGCCAGGGCCGGGCAACCCGGGCCGACGGCGCACCCGACACCGTGATCACCGGCGTGGTCATCATCGACCACTGGGGAATCATCAAGGCCGACATCGGTATTCGCGACGGCCGGATCGTCGCGATCGGCAAGGCCGGCAACCCCGACATCATGTCCGGGGTGCACCCCGATCTCGTGGTCGGTCCGTCGACCGAGATCATCGCCGGCAACGGCCGAATCGTCACCGCCGGTGGTATCGACTGCCATGTCCATTTGATCTGTCCGCAGATCATGGGGGAAGCCCTCGGTGGTGGCATCACCACAATCATCGGCGGCGGTACCGGACCCGCGGAGGGCAGCAAGGCCACCACCGTGACGCCGGGGGGGTGGCATCTGGGGCGCATGCTGGAGGCGCTGGACTCATGGCCGATGAACATTGCGCTGCTCGGCAAGGGCAATACCGTCAGTACCGAATCGATGTGGGAGCAATTGCGCGGCGGCGCTTCAGGTTTCAAGCTGCACGAAGATTGGGGGTCCACCCCCGCGGCGATCGACGCCTGCCTTTCCGTCGCTGATGCGGCCGGCGTGCAGGTTGCCCTGCACTCGGACACCCTGAACGAGGCGGGTTTCGTCGAGGACACGATCGGTGCGATCAACGGTCGGTCGATTCACGCCTACCACACCGAGGGCGCCGGCGGCGGCCACGCGCCCGACATCATCCGCGTCGCCGCGGAACCGTACGTCTTGCCGAGTTCGACCAATCCCACGCGTCCGCACACCGTCAACACCCTCGATGAACACCTCGACATGTTGATGGTGTGCCATCACCTCAACCCTTCGGTGCCAGAGGATCTCGCATTCGCCGAAAGCCGCATCCGCCCGTCGACGATGGCGGCCGAGGATCTGCTGCACGACATCGGGGCGATCTCGATGATCGGCAGCGACTCCCAGGCGATGGGGCGCATCGGCGAAGTGGTGATCCGCACCTGGCAGACCGCTCACGTGATGAAGCGACGCCGGGGTGCATTGGAAGGGGATAAGTCCGGCGTCCGTCAATCCGACAACAATCGCGCCCGCCGGTACGTCGCGAAATACACGATCTGCCCGGCCATCGCGCACGGCCTCGACGACGAGATCGGCTCGGTGGAGGTGGGTAAGCTCGCCGACCTCGTGCTGTGGGAGCCCGCGTTCTTCGGCGTCCGGCCGCACGCGGTGCTCAAGGGCGGGATGATCGCCTGGGCCGCAATGGGTGACGCGAACGCGTCGATTCCCACACCGCAGCCCGTACTGCCGCGACCGATGTTTGGTGCGGCGACGGCAGCGGCGTCGGCGACCTCGGTGCATTTCGTATCCTCACAGGCCCTCGATGACGGGCTTGCCGACCGGCTCGCCGTCAACCGCAGGCTCGTCGCGGTCAAGGATGTCCGCAATGTCGGCAAGGTCGACATGCCGTTCAACGACGCGCTGCCCGAAATCGAGGTCGACCCCGACACGTTCACCGTCCGTATCGACGGCGACGTGTGGCGAGAGGACCCCGCCGTCGAGTTGCCCATGGCGCAACGCTATTTCCTGTTCTGACAGGTATTCCGATGAACTTGGCGACACTGCTGACACTTTCGGACTCGCGGCTGCCGACCGGCGGCCACGTGCACTCCGGAGGTGTCGAGGAGGCCGTCACCGAGGGTCTGGTCCGCGACCTCGTCACGCTGCGGGCCTTCCTGATCCGGCGAATCCGCACCACCGGATTGGTGACCGCATCGGTGGCCGCGGCCGTGCACAGCGCCAGCCTGCCGGTCAGCGGCGCGGACGCCGAGATCGACGCCCGCACACCGGCACCCGCCGCGCGTCAGGCATCCCGCGCGCAAGGGCGCGGTCTGCTGCGGCTCGCCCGACGGGTCTGGCCGGCCGAAGGCTGGGAATCGCTGGGTGCCGCGCCGCACCTCGCCACCGTGGCCGGAACCGTCGGCGCGGCCAGTGGGCTCGAACCCCAACAGACAGCGCTGACCGTGGTCTACACGACGATGACCGGATCCGCTACGGCCGCGCAACGACTACTGGCGCTGGACCCAGGCGACGTCGCGGCGCTGACCTTCGAGCTGGCCCCGTTGTGCGACCAAACCTCCGCGACGGCCTGCAAGGAGTTGGCCGACCTGTCTGATCCGCTGCTCGACCTGCTGGCCCAGAGGCACAGCCAACGCGAGCGACCCCTGTTCGCATCCTGAAAGAGAGTTCGCCCCATGCCGCCTCAGCCACCGCATTTCCTCGACGGCCAGCCACACGGTCACACCGACCGGCCCAAACGCCGGCGGACACCGGGGGAGCCGTTGCGCATCGGCATCGGCGGGCCGGTCGGCTCGGGCAAGACGGCGTTGGTCGCCGCGTTGTGCAGGCAACTGCGTGACGAGCTGTCGTTGGCCGTGCTCACCAACGACATCTACACCACAGAAGACGCCGACTTCCTGCGCCGTCACGCCGTCCTGCCCGACGGCCGCATCGCCGCGGTGCAGACCGGCGGCTGCCCCCACACCGCGATCCGCGACGACATCACCGCCAACCTCGACGCGATCGACGATCTCATCGCGGGCAACGAGCAGCTCGACCTGATCCTGGTGGAATCCGGTGGCGACAACCTGACGGCCACCTTCTCGTCCGGGCTGGTGGACGTTCAGATCTTCGTCATCGATGTCGCAGGCGGCGACAAAGTTCCCCGCAAGGGCGGCCCGGGCGTCACCTACTCGGATCTGTTGGTGGTCAACAAGACTGATCTGGCACCGCTCGTCGGGGCCGATCTCGACGTGATGCGGCGCGACGCGGCCACCGTGCGCGGCGACCGGCCGGCGGTATTGATCTCGCTGACCGAAGACCCCGCCGCGACCGCCGTGCTCACGTGGGTGCGCGAGCAGCTGAAGGTCGCGGTCTGATGCGATCCGACGTGCTCGTCGTCGCGCAACGCGGCCGCCGCCCTCGCATAGAATCCAGCGGTGGTATCGCGGCCCGGGAAACCGAACCCGACACCGTGCACCTGGTGTCGGCGGCGGCCACCCCGCTCGGCGGAGACTCCATATGTGTGCGCATCGTGGTGGAACCGGGCGCGCTGCTGCGCGTGCGCACCGCCGCCGCGACGATGACGCTGCCCGGACCGACCACCCATGAGTCACATGCGAATTGGCTCCTCGAGGTCGCCGGCGAGCTCGATCTGGACCCGCAACCGACCGTCGTTGCGGCCGCTTCCCGGCATATCACGTCGACACGGCTGGCCGTCGAAGGATCCGGCCGCGTCAAGTTGCGCGAGCGGATCCAGATCGGGAGAACTGATGAACGGCAGGGCTTTTGGTCCGGATCGCTACACGCCGACGTCGACGGGACGGCGCTACTGCGGCATCGCATCGAGCTGGGTCGAGGTTCGGCGGCCGACGACGAGTTGGCCGCGCCGATGGCTTGCATCAGCGAATTGCACTACCCACAGACGGAAGTCGACACCGCCGGCATGACTCTCGCGCTGGCGCGTGGCGGCTGCCTGTCGACCTGGCAGGGCGAGCGGCTCTAGACCGCGGCTCTCTCTTCCGGATCCTGCACCAACGCCGCGATCTCCTCGAGTTCTTCGATTCTGGTGCGGGCGTACGCCTGCTGCTCGGTGATCGTGAGGTTGCCGCGCTTCTTCGACAGGAACGTCACCGTCCACATCAGCAGCGTAGTGATCTTGCGCCTGAACCCGACCAGATACACCAGATGCAGCACCAGCCAAGCCAGCCAGGCGATGAAGCCGCCGAACTCCACCGGGCCGATCTTCGCCACCGCGGAGAAGCGCGACACCGTGGCCATCGAACCCTTGTCGAAGTACTGGAAGGGTTCGCGCTCAGCGGGATTGGCACCCTTGAGCTCGGCCTTGATCGCCTTGGCGGCGTACCTGCCGCCCTGGATGGCTCCCTGAGCCATACCGGGAACGCCTTCGACGGCGGCCATGTCGCCGACCACGAACACGTTCGGATGGCCGGGCACGGTCAGGTCGGGGAGCACCTTCAGTCGTCCCGCGCGATCGACCTCGGCGTCGGACTGATCAGCGATATCGCGGCCGAGCGGGCTCGCCGAAACGCCCGCCGACCACACCTTGGTCGCGCAGTCGATGCGACGGAACTTGCCGTGGGGATCCTTGACCGTGATGCCGTTGCGGTCGACGTCGGTGACCATCGCCCCGAGCTGGATCTCGACGCCCATCTTCTCCAGACGTGCCTTGGCCTTGTTGCCGAGCTTCTCGCCCATCGGGGGCAGCACGGCGGGTGCGGCGTCGAGCAGGATCACCCGGGCAGTCGTCGAATCGATGTGCCGGAACGCGCCCTTGAGCGTGTGGTCGGCGAGTTCGGCGATCTGCCCGGCCATTTCGACGCCGGTCGGACCGGCACCGACGACGGTGAATGTCAGCAGCTTCTCGCGGCGGGCGGGGTCGCTGGATCGTTCCGCCTGCTCGAACGCGCCGAGGATGCGGGCACGCAACTCCAGTGCATCATCGATCGACTTCATGCCCGGTGCCCATTCCGCGAAATGGTCGTTGCCGAAGTAGGACTGGCCCGCGCCCGCAGCGACGATGAGCGAGTCGTACGGCGTGACATAGGTGTGCCCGAGCAGCTCCGACCGGACGGTCTGATTCGCCAGATCGATGTGCGTCACATTGCCCAGCAGCACCTGCGCGTTCTTCTGATTGCGCAGGATCATCCGGGTCGGGGGAGCGATCTCGCCTGAGGAGATGATGCCGGTCGCCACCTGATACAGCAGCGGCTGGAAAAGGTGGTGTGTGGTCTTGGCGATCATCTTCACGTCGACGTCGGCACGCCTGAGCGCTTTGGCAGCGGTCAGCCCGCCGAACCCTGAACCGATGATGACGACCTTGTGCCTATCGGTTGCAGTGGCTCCGGGATGGCTCATTGTCGGGCTCCTCGACGGTGCTTCACGTGCTATTTCTACCCACTACGGTAGTCGCCCGAACCTCCGATACACGCACGGTTTGGCTGTGTTGTTTCCCACGTCAGCGCGGGGAATCACCCGGCGAGAACCGGTTTCAACGCCTCGCCGACGGCGGTGACGTGGCCGGGGTGGTAGCCGTCGAGGCTCGTCACCGGGCTGAGGATGACGCCGGTGACACCCGCGTCGAACACCTTGGTCTTGATCTGCTCGGCGACCTGCTCGGCGGTGCCGTATACCGCCTGCTGCTTGAAGTCGTCGGGAATCAGGTCCTCGGTGATGCCGTCGCCGATGAGCGCGATGACCAGCATGCTCGTCTCGAGCGTGGCCGGATCGCGGCCGATCTCCTCGCAGCGCTCCTTGACCACGGCCAGCTTGCGGGGCAACTCGTCGAATCCCGCGATGATGTTCAAGTGGTCGAAGTGCTTGACTGCCAGCGGAATCGTCTTCTTCTCGCCGCTGCCACCGATCATCAGCGGGATGTGGTCGCGGAACCGGGGCTCGGCCATGGCCTCGACGGTGCGGTAGTACTTTCCGTTCACTGTGGGCCGCTCGCCCGCGAGCATCGGCAGGATGATCTCCAACGCCTCGCCGAGCTTGTTGAAGCGGTCGGTGAAAGTTCCGAACTCGTAGCCGAGCGAGTCGTGCTCGAGCTCGAACCAGCCGGTGCCGATGCCCAGAATCGCCCGACCCTGGCTGATCACGTCGAGTGTCGTGATCGCCTTGGCGAGCAGCGTGGGGTTGCGGTAGGTGTTGCCGGTTACCAACGTTCCGAGCTGCACGCGCTCGGTCGCGGTGGCCAGCGCGCCGAGGGCGGTGTACGCCTCGAGCATCGGCTGGTCGGGGGTTCCGAGGCCGGGCAGCTGATAGAAGTGGTCCATCACGAAGACGGAGTCGAAGCCCGCGGCTTCGGCTTCCTGAGCCTGCGCGATGACGGTGGGGAAAAGTTCGGTGACGCCGGTGCCGTAGGAGAAGTTGGGGATCTGGAGTCCGAGTTTGATGGTCACGCCTTCACGTAACCACAACTAACCGGAGCGGTCACCCCGCTTTAGCTACAGGCGAACGAAGGAATATTCAGCCGAAGTTCGCCAGCGCACCGTGACTGACATGCAGCGTTTGACCGGTGATGTGCCGGGCGGCCGGCGTGGTCAGGAACAATGCGAGTCGGCTGATCTCCTCGGCCACCGAAGGTGGCGACTGCGAGAGACCGTCGTAGCCGGGTTCGGCGTTCCGGCCCGACGCGACCGCGTTCACAGTGATGCCGCGGATGCCGAAGTGCTGAGCCTGCCCCGCCGTCCAGTCGGACACCGCGGCCTTGATGGCGGCCTCGGCACTGCCCTCGGCCGGGTGCTCGGGCACGACGGTGATGATCGAACCCCCCGACCGCAGGTGGTCACCCAGTATCTGCACGGTCAGGACGGCGGAAAGGATCGTCGAGTCGAGCGCATTGCGCCACGCCGTCGCCAGATCGGAGAGGGAGTACGTCCGCGGATCTCCGGCCTGCCAGCGTGGCGCGGGCACATTGACGATGGTGTCGAGGTGGTGCGGGAAGTGGTCCCGCGCCGTTTCCAGGTTCGCCGCATCGGTGTTGTCGAACACGATGGCGTCGACTTCGAGTTCTTTGGCGGCGACGTCCAGTTCGTCGCGGCGAGCGCCCGCGATCACGACCTGGTGGCCCGCGCTGCGAAAGGTCTCCGCGATCGTGCGTCCTAGGTCGGTGTCGCCTCCGGTGACAAGCACGTCCATCGCAAGGACCTCCTCTGTGTTCGACGCTGAACCCCAGCCCGTGCACCAAATGTTACTGGACAGTAGCTATAGGAAGAAACGCGGCACGCGCACACGGCACCACATCGCCGCCGAAGTGCCATAGGGTCGTGATCTGTGAAGCCCGTCGCGACGGTGACCACCTCGAAGGCCAGCGCGATTTCCGCAGTTCGCGCCTTGCCGTGAACCCGTCGGCCGTCCTCCCGCGGTGGATCTATGTCCCGGCCGCACTGGGGGCGCTGTTCGTCGCGGTTCCCCTCGTCGCGGTGGCCGCGAAGGTCGACTGGCCGCGATTCTGGTCCCTGATCACCAGCCCGGCATCGGTGTCCGCACTCGAGCTGAGTCTGCGTACCGCGACCGCCAGCACCGCGTTGTGCCTGATCCTGGGTGTGCCGATGGCCCTGGTGTTCGCCCGAAGCGATGCCCGGGTGGTAAGGATGACGCGGCCGCTGATCCTGCTCCCGCTGGTGCTTCCACCGGTGGTCGGGGGCATCGCGCTGCTGTACGCCTACGGCCGCCTCGGGCTGATCGGGCAGTACCTGGACGCAGCGGGCATCCAGATCGCCTTCACGACGACAGCGGTCGTGCTGGCGCAGACATTCGTGTCGCTGCCGTTCCTCGTCATCGCGCTGGAAGGCGCCGCCCGTACCGCGGGGACCGACTACGAGGTCGTCGCCGCGACCCTGGGCGCCCGGCCCACCGCAGTCTGGTGGCGGGTGTCCCTGCCGCTGCTGGCCCCAGGCCTGGTTTCCGGCGCGGTACTGGCATTCGCGCGATCGTTGGGCGAATTCGGCGCCACGCTCACGTTCGCCGGTTCGCGCGAGGGCGTCACCCGCACCCTTCCGCTGGAGATCTACCTACAGCGGGAGAGCGACGCGGACGCTGCGGTCGCGCTGTCTCTGCTCCTCGTCGTGGTCGCGGCCGTGGTGGTCATCGGGCTCGGTAGCAGGAGGTTGCGGGCGGGCGGCGCCAATGCGTGGTGAATCAGCGTGACGGACCTCAGTGTGCGCGCGGTTGTCGAGAGCCGCGGTGTGGATGTCGAATTCGTGGTGGACGCCGGCGAGGTACTCGCCGTCCTCGGTCCGAATGGCGCGGGTAAGTCGACGGCACTTCATGTGATCGCGGGTCTGGTGCGGCCCGACGACGGCGTCGTCCGCGTCGGCGATCGGGTGCTGACCGATACGGCCACGGGCACTCATGTCGCCACCCACGACCGCCAGGTCGGGCTGCTGATGCAGGATGCGCTGCTGTTCCCGCACCTGAGCGTGGTCGGCAACATCGCCTTCTCACCACGCAGCTCACGAGCGGATGCGGCGCGCTGGTTGGACGAGGTCGAGGCCTCCGACCTGGCCGATCGTATGCCCCGGCAGCTCTCGGGTGGGCAGGCGCAGCGCATCGCGTTGGCTCGCGCGCTGGCCGCCGAACCGGATGTGTTGCTGCTCGACGAACCCCTGGCCGGTCTGGACGTTGGAGCGGCCTCCGCGATGCGCAAACTGCTGGGCCGTGTTCTGGCGCGCGACGGCCGATCTGCGGTCCTGATCACCCACGATCTCGTGGACGTCCTCACCCTCGCCGACAAGGTACTTGTCCTCGAGGAGGGCAGAGTTGTCGAAAAGGGTTCCACCGCAGCGGTTTTGACTGCACCTCGCAGCAAGTTCGGCGCCCGCCTCGCCGGCGTCAACCTGGTGGCCGGCGCCGCGGGTCCGCAGGGCGTGTTGACGACGCCGTGGGGAGTTGCCTGGCATGGCGTCGCCGAACCCGACAGCGTCGAAGGGGCGTCTGCGGTGGCGCTGTTCTCGCCGGCCGCGGTCGCCGTGTATCGCGACAAGCCGCACGGCAGCCCGCGCAACACCGTCGCGGTGACTGTCGCCGAACTGGACATTCGCGGGCCCGCCATCCGCGTCCGCGCCGAGGAACAGCCGGACGGCGCACCGGGACTGGCCGCCGACATCACTGCCGATTCGGCCGCCGAGCTGCGGCTGGCACCGGGGGAGCGAGTCTATTTCTCGGTCAAGGCGCAGGAGGTCACGCTTCTCCCGAGCCCGTAACGACGCGGCTCGCCCATACGAATTACCAACTGGATTGCCTGTGAGAGCCGTCACCAACCGCCGCGAGCGCGCCCCGCGCCAGGTGTGCGGCCCAGTCGAAGCAGCAATCTATAAAATGCTGTCTACCTGCACCTTTTTAGGTTTCAGCAATGTCACAATTAAGCACATTTGGAGCAACTCGCACTTGCGTCACGGCGGTAACACGGTATTTTCTTCCCCATGGATGAGCGAGACGCGTTACGCGAACCCCGCAAGGGCCTCTCAAAGTCGCTGATGATCGCGGCGGTGACCGGTGCGACCGCGGTGGCGCTCACACTGCCTTCGATCGCGCAGGCGCAACCGGAGCCGACGCCGGCGCCGCCACCTCCGCCACCGACCGGCAATACGTTCATGCAGGGGCCGCCTCCTCCGCCAGGCGCGCCCGCGCCCCCGCCTCCCGGCGCCCCGGCGCCGCCACCTGCCCCGCCCGGAGCCCCCGCGCCGCCACCTCCGCCCGCGGACCCGAACGCGCCGCCACCGCCGGTGGATCCCAACGCGCCGCCGCCCGTCGACCCGGGCCGCGTCGAAAATGCCGCCGGCGGCCTGAGCTTCGTGGTCCCCGCCGGATGGAAGGTTTCAGATTCCACCCAGCTGTCTTACGGCCAAGCGTTGTTGACGAAGATCGCGCCTGAGGGAGCGGAGCCGCCGAACGATACGAGCGTGCTGCTCGGACGGCTCGATCTGAAGCTGTTCGCCGGCGCCGAGACCGACAACACGAAGGCGGCCCAGCGCCTGGCATCGGATATGGGCGAGTTCTTCATGCCCTTCCCCGGCACCCGCATGAACCAGGAGACTATTCCGCTCGACGCCAACGGCATGCCCGGCGTTGCCTCCTACTACGAGGTGAAGTTCACCGACGCCAACAAGCCCACGGGGCAGATCTGGGCCGGCGTGGTTGGTGAGCCGGTCGAACCTGGCACACCGCGCGGTCAGCGCACCCCGCAACGCTGGTTCGTCGTCTGGCTCGGAACCGAGACCAACCCGATCCCGAGGGACGAGGCCGTCACACTGGCGAACTCGATCCGGCCCTACGCCCCGCCGGTCGCTGTGCCTCCGCCGCCTGCGGATCCGAACGCTCCGCCTCCGCCGCCGGCCGATCCCAACGCTCCGCCTCCGCCGCCCGCGGATCCGAACGCTCCGCCTCCGCCACCTGCACCCGCGGGCGTCGGAGTCCCCGTGCCAGTGGCACCGGAGGCTGCGCCGGGGATGTTGCCGCCCGCCTGACAGGTCAGGACTGGCTGTAACGCAGGCACAACGCGATGTGACTGCGTCGTCGGGTCGGCCGGGCGAGTGAAGAGCGGCCATCGACCTTCGCGGTCGTCAATTTTGGTGACTTGATTCGCCGGTCGGCCTACGATCAGGAGTACAGCTGAGGTCGGGGATGGGTAAGGGAGCCTCCATGCTGAACTCGATTTGTCGTGCGGCCGCCGGGGTGGCGGTGGTTCTTGCGTCGCTTACAGGTATCGCGCTGGTGTCGCCGGCGGTGGGAAGCGCAATTGAGTGCGGAGTAGGAACTCTTTACGACCCACCGACGAACACCTGCATCGCCGCGCCACTTCCGCCGCCCCCGCCGCCTCCACCTCCGCCGCCACCACCACCGCCGGCCTGGAACGGCGATCCGACGCCGTACTTCTCGGTGGGGATCTGCGCTCCTATCCCCTTCGTGTCGTTGTGCGCTGGTATCTGACCTTCCGCGGCTTCACCCAGGCGCCCATTTGAAGACTGCTGATCTTGACCGCGGTGGCCCTCGAATCGTTACCCACGTGCGGTATATCTCGAGTTGGCTCGGCGGTTGCGCTGAGCCTCGGCCAGCGATAGGCGGGAGATCCTGATGGACATCATTGCGGCTAGTGAGTTCCTCGCAGAACGGTCGACGACGCTGACCAGCGTCGGCTGGATCGGCTACATCATCATCGGCGCGCTCGCGGGCTGGATCGCCGGAAAGATCGTGAAGGGCCGCGGATCCGGCATCCTGATGAACATCGTCGTCGGTGTCATCGGCGCCTTGATCGGCGGCTTCCTCCTGAGCTTCTGGTTCGACACCGCAGAGGGTGGATGGTGGTTCACCTTCTTCACCGCGATCCTCGGATCGGTCATTCTGCTGTGGCTAGTCGGTCTGGTGCAGAAAAAGACATAGCGTCACCATGAGGTGATGGGCACCCCGACGATGAAGGCATGGCGAGTTCACCGGCCGGGCCCGATGAGCAGTCGACCGTTGCAGGAAGTCACCGCCGACGTGCCACGGCCCGCGACGGGCGAGCTCCTCGTCGCCGTGCGGGCATGTGGCGTGTGCCGCACCGATCTTCACGTCACCGAGGGCGACCTGCCTGTGCATCGCCGCGGGGTGATCCCGGGCCACGAGGTAGTCGCCGAAGTGGTCGAAGTCGGTCCGGAAACAGACGGCGGCGAGTTCGCGGTCGGTGATCGAGTCGGTATCGCGTGGCTGCGGAACACGTGTGGCCACTGCAAATTCTGCACGAGCGGTAACGAAAACCTATGCCCGGAGTCTCGCTACACGGGATGGGACGCCGACGGGGGTTACGCCGAATTCGCCACTGTCCCGGCCGCTTACGCCCATCCGCTCCCAGATCGATATTCCGATGTGGAACTGGCACCGCTGCTGTGCGCGGGCATCATCGGCTATCGCGCACTGCTACGCGCCGAACTGCCTGAAGGCGGAAGGCTGGGCATCTACGGGTTCGGTGGAAGCGCACACCTGACCGCGCAGGTGGCGCTCGCGCAGGGCGCCGAGGTGCATGTGATGACCCGCGGCGAGAAGGCGAGAGAATTGGCATTGGCACTGGGCGCCGCGTCCGCACAGAGCGCCGCCGACAGTCCGCCGGTGGCGCTGGACTCCGCGATTCTCTTTGCGCCGGTGGGTGATCTGGTGTTGCCGGCTCTCGAGGCGCTCGATCGCGGCGGCACGCTGGCCGTCGCCGGTATTCACCTTTCCGACATTCCCGCGCTGAACTATCAGCGCCATCTCTTCCAGGAGCGTCAGTTGCGGTCGGTCGCCTCGAACACCCGCGCCGACGCCCGTGAATTTCTTGCCTTCGCTGGCCGTCATCACCTCGAGGTGACGACACCGCAGTACCCGCTGGACCGGGCCGCCGATGCGCTTGCCGATCTTGGCGCGGGCCATATTTCGGGCGCCGCGGTATTGGTGGTCTAGAGCGCGGCGAGGGCAGCGCCGAGCCGGCCCCGCAGATCGCCGCGCCCGTAGCGATAGAGCGGTCCTGTTCCGTCGCCCAGGATCTGGCGCAACCGCGCCATCCCGCGCGCGCTCACCGGCCGCGGTGAATGCAATCGCAGTGTGATCGCATCGATGACGTCTTCGGCCGCGACGATGTTGGGGACGTTCAGTGGCACCCGAGACGACAGCAGGAGACCGCGGCCGCGGGCATCGGCGACCGTCGCACGCAGCGACCGTGCGATTGCCTCACGTTCGGCGGGCGACGTCAGACGCGCCTCGTGGGCCGCGAGCGCGCTGCCCTCGGGTGCGGGCACACCGACGGCAATAAGCCGGTCGTACCGGTCGGCCCTCAGTCGCGCGGTCAACCGTGACCGCAGCGACGGCCGTGGAAGCGCGTCGGCCTCTGTGGCGGGGCGGACATTGGCGGAACTGGAAAGAACATCGGCTGGAATCTTGTTGTCAGCCATGGATATCTACCTCTTTGCCGGATTGCGGCTTTGACTTTTCGTGTGACCGTCTAACACGCTACAACAGTCATGCATGACCAGTCAACTTGATATACCGGTCATGCAAGGGTTACAGTGAACTGTGGTTGCCGAACCGACTCGTTGGCTGGCCGACGCCGAATCCAAGCCGGCGCCCGGGCCGCTGCTTCGGGTTCAGGCGCTGGTCAACACAGTGGAGCTGCCTTCGGGGCCAGACCGCCTCGCCGATCTCGACGATGCCCGGCCGTGGTTGATCGACAACGAGCTGATGGCATCCGACGCTGCCCTCGATGGCGCGGATCTGCAGCTGCTGCGCGATGTCCGTGAGGCGCTGCGCGCCCTGCTTGTGCGCAACGGCGGTGGGCCCTCGCCGACCGACGCCGAGCTTGCGCCACTTCGTGCGGTGGCCGCCGGCGGCGCCGCGCGCGCTGAGTTCGATGCCGACGGGCTCGTCCGACTCACGGCCGTCGGCGATTCCGTGGCCGAGCGCCTGGTCGGTGTGGTGTTGATCATTCGCGACGCACAACTCGACGGCAGCTGGGCACGCCTGAAGGTCTGCGCGAACGACGAATGCCGGTGGGCGTTCTACGACAGATCCCGCAACCACGGCGGCACCTGGTGCGAGATGTCCGCGTGCGGCAACAAGCTCAAGAACCGCGAATTCAGGGCACGGCGCAGAAAGGTGAATGGCTGACCGGCGAGGCGTCAGTCAGGTCGACAGATGCCACACCAGGGCGGCGGCGAGCGCGCCCAAACCGTTGAGCGACCAGTGCAAAGCGATCGGCGCGATCAGGCTTCCACTGCGCCGACGCAGCCAGGTGAACACGAAACCGGCGAAGGCCGTCGCCGCCACCGCGAGAATCACGCCGGCGACCGTACCCAGCACGCCGCCCCCGAACAGGCGGGTGAAGCCAACGTTGCTGCTGGTCAAGCCGAATGAGGTCGCGATGTGCCACAGTCCGAAGAGCAGTGAGCCGGCCGCGGCGACGCCGCGCCAGCCCCAGGCGCGGTCCAGTGCGCCGTGCAATACGCCGCGAAATGCCAGCTCCTCGGGGATGACCGTCTGAAGCGGAATGATGATCATCGACGCGATCAGCGCGCCCGAGATCGTCGCGTAGTTGTTGTTCATGAACATCGGCCGCGTCCACGGCAGCAGTGCGCCGATCGCGATCACCGAGAGCACCAGCGCGACCGCGGCCAGGGCATAGCCCGCGCCTGTTTTCCAGTGTTCCCGGCCCAGGCCCAGCTCGGTCCAGCCCAGGCCGCGGGACCGCACAAGCAGCAGCAGTCCGACGGCGGCCGCGGGCACCGTCGCGATGCTGGCCCACGGGGTGGTGAAGTGCGCTATCAGGTTGGTGAGCGCGAGCACCACGACCACCACGGCGATATCCGCGTAGATCCGGAAATGATGAATTGCGGACAATTGTTCGATCAGCGGGTGCGGCTGCTCGGCTACGTCCGGCGGGCAGGAGCGCAGCGACCGGGGAATCGACAGCGCTTGATCGGACACAATTGTCGATTCTACCGGTGTTCGCTGAGTGCCTGCTGAGACAGCAAGACCCCTGACTATGGAAGACATCCGCGTGCGGGTGTTCGTAGCCGGTGGGTGAACAAGTCTCGCTCGTCGGGCACACCGTGATTTGCAGGCGTTTGATGGGTATTGGAAACCGACCGCGACGCCACAGGAGGACCATGCGATGACCACGCTGGCGCACAATTGGCATTCCGCTGAGCTGCACTCGCTGAGCGACGAGACGCTCGCCCAAATCGACGGTTGGTGGCGTGCTGCCAACTACCTGTCCGTGGGCCAGATCTATCTGCTGGCCAACCCGCTGCTGGAAACTCCACTGTCCCGCGACGACGTCAAACCCCGTCTGCTCGGCCACTGGGGGACCACGCCGGGTCTCAACTTCTTGTACGCACATCTCAACAGGGTCATCAAGGAGCGCGAGCAGTCGACCCTGTACGTCACCGGGCCCGGTCACGGCGGCCCCGGACTGGTCGCCAACGCCTACCTCGACGGCACCTACTCGGAGGTGTACTCCGATATCACCCAGGACACCGAGGGCATTCGGCGGTTGTTCCGCCAGTTCTCCTTCCCCGGCGGCATCCCGTCGCACGTCGCACCTGAAACGCCGGGCTCGATCCACGAGGGTGGCGAACTCGGGTATGCGCTCTCGCACGCCTACGGCGCGGCGTTCGACAACCCGGACCTGCTGGTCGCGGCTGTCGTCGGGGACGGCGAGGCCGAGACCGGGGCCCTGGCGACGAGTTGGCATTCGAACAAGTTCGTCAACCCCGCCAAAGACGGTGTGGTGCTGCCGATCCTGCATCTCAACGGGTACAAGATCGCGAATCCGACGGTTCTGGCGCGCATATCTCAGGACGAACTTCGTAGCCTGATGATCGGTTACGGGCACCATCCGTACTTCTTCGAGGCGACCGAGGACGACGACATCGCCGATGTTCACCGGCGGTTCGCATCGCTGCTCGACGAGGTGCTCAACGAGATCTCGGAGATCAAGGCCAAGGCGTTTGAGCGTGACGAGCGGCGGCCGGCGTGGCCGATGATCGTCTTCCGCACACCCAAGGGGTGGACGGGACCCGACTACATCGACGGAAAGAAGACCACGGGATCCTGGCGCGCACACCAGGTTCCGTTGGCCAGCGCCCGCGACACTCCCGAGCACCTGCAGGTGCTGGCCGACTGGTTGGGCTCGTACCGGCCCGACGAGCTGTTCGACGATGACGGCAAACTCCGTTCCGCCATCGCCGAACTCGCACCTGAAGGCACGCTGCGAATGAGTGACAATCCACACGCCAACGGTGGAATGTTGTTGAAGGATCTGCGGCTTCCTGACTTCCGGAGGTTCGGCGTGGATGTGCCGGCCCCGGGTGCGACCATCGCCGAGGCGACCAAGGTGCTCGGTGAGTGGCTGACGGAAGTGATTCGGCTGAACCCCGACAACTTCCGGATATTCGGCCCCGACGAGACCGCGTCGAATCGTCTCCAGGCCGTATTCGATACAACCGCCAAACAGTGGAACGCCGACTTCGTCGGTCCGGAGGTGGATGAGCATCTCGCCCGAGCCGGGCGCGTCGTCGAGATGTTGTCCGAACACCAGTGCCAGGGTTGGCTCGAGGGATACCTGCTGACCGGCCGACACGGTCTGTTCAACTGCTACGAAGCCTTCATCCACATCGTCGACTCGATGGTCAATCAGCACGCGAAGTGGCTCAAGGTCACCAACCACATACCATGGCGCCGGCCCATCGCAAGCCTGAATTACCTTCTATCGAGCCATGTTTGGCGCCAGGACCACAACGGCTTCAGTCATCAGGACCCCGGCTTCATCGACCACGTGGTCAACAAGAAAGCCGAGATCGTCAGGGTCTACCTGCCGCCGGACGCGAACACCCTGCTGTCCACCTACGACCACTGCCTGCGTTCCCGGCAGTATGTGAACGTGGTGGTGGCGGGCAAGCAGCCCCACCCGAACTTCCTCACCATGGACGAGGCGATCGCGCATTGCACCAGAGGACTGGGCATCTGGGAATGGGCGGGCAGCGAGGAACTCGGCACGGACCCCGACGTCGTGATCTCGACCGCCGGTGACGTGCCGACGCTGGAGGGTCTCGCGGCGGTCGACATCCTCAGACAACACCTGCCGGACCTGAAGGTGCGCTTCGTCAACGTCGTCGACCTGATGCGCCTGCAGGACGACACCGAGCACCCGCATGGTCTGTCCAACCGCGCATTCGACGGGATCTTCACTCGGGACAAGCCGGTGATCTTCGCCTATCACGGTTATCCGTGGCTGATCCACCGGCTCATCTATCGCCGTGACGGCGCCAACAACGTGCATGTGCGCGGCTACAAGGAAGAGGGGACGACCACCACCCCCTTCGACATGGTCATGCTCAACGACCTCGATCGGTTCCACCTGGTGATGGACGTGATCGACCGCGTGCCGGCCCTGCGGTCGCGGTGTGCGACGCTGCGGCAGCGCATGGTCGACATGCGGATCACCGCCCGCGAATACACCCGCGAGCACGGCGATGATCTGCCCGAGGTGCGTGACTGGGTGTGGCCCGACGCGCGCGGGCTGGCGGGGCAGTCGAACCTCGATGCGACCTCGTCGACCGGAGGCGACAACGAGTAGTCGCGAATGCACGCATTACCCTGTCGGTCGTGCTGGGATTCGCGGTGCCGCAATTCGGGGAGGCGGCCTACGCTGAGCTGGCCCGCTTCGCCTCGACGGCCGAGGAGCTCGGCGCCGACAGCCTCTGGGTAGGGGACCGGCTGCTGGCCGCGGTGCAACCGACCGTCGGATACGCGGGCAAGGACACCATCCCCGGGCAGTTCCGCACCGGTATCGACCCGTTCATCGCGTTGGCGGTGGCCGCGACCGCGACGACCCGAGCCCGCCTTGGGGCCAGTGTGTTCGTGGCCCCGTGGTACCCGCCGGTGCAGCTGGCCCGGCAACTCACCAGTCTGGACGTGGTCAGCGGCGGGCGCCTGATACCCGGTTTCGGCATCGGCTGGTCGCCCGAGGAGTACCAGGCTGCTGGTGCACCGTTTCGCCGTCGCGGTGCACAACTCGACGAGCTGCTGGACGCGCTGGAGCAACTGTGGACAACCAGTCCTGTTGCCCACCAAGGGGAACGCTGGTCCATCCCGGCATCGTGGGTGAATCTCAAACCGGTACAACAACCGCGACCCCCGATCTACCTGGGTGCGTTGAGTTCGGCCGGACTCAAGCGCGTGGGTGAGCGTGCCGACGGCTGGATGGCGGTGGTTCAAGTGCCGGGCGGGGTGAACCTCGACATGCTGGCCTGGCAGCGGAAAAAGATCGACGACGCGGCCCGCGCGGCCGGACGTGATCCGTCGGCGATCGACGCCTGTGTCCGGATCAACGTCGCCGAGGACACGTCCGTGGAGTCGGTGGCTGAGGCCGTGAAGGTGCTGGCCGACAACGGATATCCCGATGTGTTCGTCGACCTGATATATGTCGCCACCACCACCGACTCCCATCTCGACTGGGTCGAACGGCTGCTGGCCTCATGAGCGGTGGATTGCTCGCGTCGGTGCGTGTGTTGGATTTGGGCGGCGCGTCTTCCGATGGGGTCGGCCGGCTGTTTGCGGACCTGGGTGCTGACGTCTTGAAGATCGAACTTCGCGACGGAACCGCGGCCCGTCGCGCGCTGCCCGCCATCGCGGGCGAAAGCATCGCGTTCGCGATGAACAACGCGAACAAGCGCAGCGCGGTGCTCGACCCGGACAGCGCCGACGGTCGGCGGCGACTCGCCGCGTTGGCCGGTGCCGCCGACATCGTCGTGGACAGCGGAAACACGGGAACAGCGGCGGCGTTCGGAACATCGGCCGCCGCGCTGGCCGAACAGTTCGGACACCTGGTGACGTTGTCGGTCACCGACTTCGGCGCCACCGGTCCATACAGTTCGCGGCAGGCGACCGACGCTGTGCTGTATGCGATGTCGACCGCTCTGTCACGGACAGGGCCGACTACGGGCAGGCCGGTGCTGCCGCCCGAGGGCGTGGCGTCGGGGACGGCCGCGGTGCAGGCCGCCTGGGCGGCGCTGGCCGCCTTCTACCGCCGATTGCGCGACGGCAGAGGCGATTACATCGACTTCTCGCGGTACGAGGGGGTGCTTCAGTCGCTCGATCCGCCGTTCGGATCGGAGGGCCAGGCTGCCGTCGGCCTCAAGTCCGCCGGTGAGCTGTGGCGGGGCCGACCGCGCAATCAGCACATCTACCCGATCTTCGCGTGCAAGGACGGCCACGTTCGCATCTGCCTGCTGTCGGCTCGCCAATGGCGCGGAATGCGTGGCTGGCTCGGCGAACCCGAGGAGTTCGCCGATCCCAAGTTCGACACCATTGCGGCCCGCTACGCCGCGTCGCGCGAACTCAACGCCGCGATCGCCGAACTGTTCGCGTCGCAGACGATGGACACGCTGGTTGCCGGTGGACAAGCGCGGGGAGTGCCGGTGGCCGCGGTCCTCACCGCGGCTGAAACCCTGACATCGGAGCACTTTCGCGCCGTCGGGGCGTTGACCGATGTCGCGATCTCCGATGACGTGAGGGTGGCCGTTCCCGTCGGCGCCGTCATCGTCGACGGCCGCCGCGCCGGGCTGGAGCGCCCGGCGCCGAAGCTGGGAACCGACGATCCCGCCTGGGCGGCAGACGCGTTCACCGTTGAGCGCCGCGACGTCGATGTGCAGCGCCCGTTCGACGGCCTGCGCATTCTCGACCTCGGGGTGATCGTCGCGGGCGGCGAGCTGGGCCGGCTTTTCGCCGACCTGGGCGCCGAGGTGATCAAGGTCGAAAGCGCCGCCTATCCCGACGGCCTTCGGCAGACGGCGCCGGGCATGACGATGAGCCGGTCGTGGGCGTTGACGCACCGCAACGAACAGAGTCTCGGCCTCGACCTGCGGCATCCCGAAGGGGCCGAGCTCTTTCGCCGTCTGGTCGCGGAATCGGACGCCGTGTTCGCCAATTTCAAGCCCGGAACACTTGAGTCGCTCGGCTTTTCGTATGAACAGCTGCGAGCCATCAACCCACGCATCGTGCTGGCGGAAAGCAGCGCATACGGGGTGACCGGTCCGTGGAGCGACCGGATGGGCTACGGCCCGCTGGTGCGTGCGGCGACAGGTGTCACCTGGCTGTGGACCTCCCAAGACGCCGAACCCGACAGCTTCTATGACGCGACCACCGTCTTCCCCGACCATGTCGCCGCCAGGCTCACCGCGGTCGCGGCGCTGGCCGCCCTGATTCGCCGCGAGCACTCCGGAATCGGTGCGCACGTGCACATTCCGCAGGCCGAGGCGGCCGTCAACCAGCTCGCCACCGCATACGTCGCCGAGGCGGCACGTACCGCAGGGGTGTCGGTGACCGAGGCCGAGGCAATCCATGGCGTCTATCCGTGCGAGGGCGACGATGAATGGTGTGTCATCTCTGTTCGGTCGCAGGCCGACCGTGCGGCGCTATCGACGGTCATCGGCCGTGACCTTCCCGAGGAGCGGGCCGCATTCATCACTGCGGTGTCGGAGTGGACGCATGCCCGCGATAAGGCGGATGTCGCCGAGACCCTGCAAGCCGCAGGTATTCCCGCGGCACCGATGAACCGGGCGGTGGACATACCCACCGACCCGCAGGTGGCGTTCCGGCGGCTCTACGTCGAGATGGCGCATCCGTTGTTCGATGCGCCGATGCTCAGCGAGACCGGACCCGCGCCCTACACCGGCATTCCCGCCGCAGAACTTCGGCCCGCCCCGATGCCGGGGGAGCAGACCCGCCAGATCTGCCAGGAGGTGCTCGGACTGAGCGCCGAGGACACCGATCGGCTCATCGCCGACGGCGTGCTTTTCACTCGACAAGGGAGCCCATGATGGATCCGCGGACGCCGGTGCTGATCGGCTATGGTCAGGTCAACCAGCACGATGAAAACCCCGACGTCGAACCGGTCGACCTGATGGAGGCGGCCGCCCGCGCCGCCGCCGACCCGCGCGTGCTGGCGGCCGTCGACGCCGTGCGCGTGGTCAACCTGCTGTCCTGGCGCTACCGTGATCCGGGACGGCTACTCGCACAGCGCATTCGGGCCGAGGGTGCCGCGACGCGGTACACCGGCATCGGCGGTAACGTGCCGCAGACACTGGTCAACAAGGCGTGCCTGGACATTCAGGCCGGCCGGTCGGAGGTCGTGCTGATCGCGGGGGCCGAGACGTGGCGCACCCGTTCCCGAGTCCGCAAGGCCGGGCGCAAGCTCAACTGGACGAGCCAGGACGACTCCGTACCGATCGCCGAAGGTTCCGACGAAGGCATCGAACTCGCCGGCCCCTCGGATCTCCGGATCAAGCTGGACCGGCCCGCCTATGTCTATCCGATGTTCGAGCAGGCGCTGCGAATCGCGGCGGGCGAATCCTCCGACGAGCACCGGCGCCGCATCGGCGAACTCTGGTCGCAGTTCAGCGCGGTGGCCGCGACGAATCCGTATGCGTGGAGCCGGGAGGCGCTGTCCGGTGACGACATCGCCGAACCCAGTCCGAGCAACCGGATGGTCAGCTGGCCGTACACCAAGCTGATGAACTCGAACAACATGGTGGACCAAGGTGCGGCGCTGCTGCTGACGTCGGTAGAGAAGGCCAACCATCTGCAGATCCCGCGCGACCGTTGGGTTTTCCCGTACGCGGGTACCGACGCGCACGACACCTACGCGATCAGCAATCGCGCCGAGTTCCACACCTCACCGGCCATCCGCATCGCGGGCAACCGCGCGCTGGAGCTGGCCGGTGCCGGTATCGACGACGTGGCGCTGATCGACCTCTACTCGTGCTTTCCCTCCGCCGTGCAGGTGGCGGCGAACGAACTCGGCCTGCCGAGCGGTGACCCCTCCCGGCCCCTGACCGTGACGGGCGGGCTCACCTTCGCGGGCGGGCCGTGGAACAACTACGTGACACATTCGATCGCCACCATGGCCGAACGCCTGGTCGCCAACCCCGGCCAGCGCGGCCTGATCACGGCCAACGGCGGCTACCTCACCAAGCACAGCTTCGGCGTGTACGGGACGGAGCCGCCGGCCCACGAATTCCGTTGGGAAGACGTACAAGACGCCGTTGACCGCGAACCCACCCGCGAGGCCGTGGTCGAGTGGTCGGGGGTGGGCACCGTCGAATCGTGGACGACGCCGTTCGACAGAGAGGGATCACCGGAGAAGGCCTTCCTCGCCGTGCGCACACCCGAGGATGCGCGTGCGCTCGCCGTGATCCCCGAGGATGTCGACGTGACGGTCCGAGAGGACATCGCCGGGGCCAAGGTTCAGGTCAACCAGGACGGCACCGCGACTCTGCTGTGAGCTAGTCGAGGTCGGCCAGCAGCGCTTCGATTCTCGTGACTATGGAGCCCCCACCGGCACGTCGGTGTACTGCGGCACGAATCCGTCAGCGGAGAACGTGAAGCCCTTGTCGCTGAACTCGCTCAGACATGAGACACCCGCCGCCTCCTGTACGTTGCAGCGGAATCCGGCTGCGGCCAGGATTCTGTTGAACGGCAGGACTTTCGCGGGTCCGGGATCGAGCGCGAATTCCGGTTCCTCCAGCGCAACGAACTGTGCGTCGCCGTCGCGTGGAATGACAAGTGCGTTCGGTGTCGCGGCGTCGCCGTCGGAGCCGGGCACCGAGTCCGGTGCGCCGGTGATGCCCATGGCTGATGGCCAGTTCGCGGTGGACTGACATCCCACCTTGTCCCGCGGAATGATCGCGCACGCCCAGTTTCCGCTGGGGGAGGTGAAGTAATAGCTCGTTCCGGCGGGCGGGTGGGCGACGTAATCGAATGCATTCGCCAAGTGCGCGTTGCTCGGCGGTGGGGTCGATGGTGATGGCGTGCCGGCGGGAAGCGCCGTGGATGATTCGTCGGTGTCGGTGACGGTGCCTCCCGAGCAACCCGCGGCCAGCGTCACCACGGCCGCCAGCGCCACCGAAAGGGTGCGGACGTTCACCTATGCGCCGACAAGCTTTTCCGGATCGACCGGTTCCCGCGACCGGACCAGCGATTTGATGTCATCGAGCCCTTCCCAGATGTTGACGTTCATCCCCGCGAGCACCCGGTTCGCGTCATCGAGCCAGTACGCTGTGAATTCGCGGCCTGCCACGTCGCCGCGGAACAGCACCCGGTCGTAGTCGGGCGCATGCCCCACGTATTCCATACCCAGGTCGTACTGGTCGGTGAAGAAATAGGGCAGTTCGGCGTACTCCTGCGGCTTTCCGAGCATGCCCGCGGCCGCGACGGCGGGCTGTTTGAGCGCGTTCGCCCAATGCTCGGTGCGGATGCGAGTACCGAACACCGGATGCTCGGCGGCGGCGATATCGCCGACGGCGAAGATATCCGGATTGCTCGTGCGCAACGCCGCATCAACGAGAACGCCGCCGTTCCCGGTGGCCAGGCCCGCCTGCTCGGCCAGCCCGATGTTGGCTGTCGCGCCGACCGCGACCAGAACGGCATCGGCGGCGACGGTCGAACCGTCGCCCAGCTTGAGCCCCGTTGCCTTGCCCCCGGCGGTGGTGATTTCGTCGACAGTGGTGCCGAGTCGCAGATCCACGCCGTGGTCGCGGTGCATCGCGGCGAATACTTCACCGGCCTCGCGGCCGAGAGCGCCCATCAACGGCACCTCTGCGGTTTCGACGACCGTGACGGCTGCGCCCCGATCGCGGGCACCTGCGGCGACTTCGAGGCCGATCCATCCCGCACCGACGATCGCCAGCGAAGCACCCTCTGCCAGAACGGAGTTCAGCGCCTGGGCATCGTCGATAGTACGTAGGTAGTGCACGCCCTCGGCGTCGGCGCCTGGAATCGGGGGCCGCCGGGGAGTGGACCCGGTGGCCAACACAAGCTTGTCGTAGCCCACGGTGGTGCCGTCGGGCAGGGACACGGTGTGGCCATCGGGATCGAGCGCGGACACCTCGGTGCCGAGTTGCAGCTCGACGTGGTGGTCGCGGTACCACGCCGACGACGCGGCGGTGAACTCGCCGAACTGCTTCTTGCCGAGGAGAAAGTCCTTCGACAGCGGGGGACGTTCGTACGGCAGGTGCTCCTCTGCGGCGAAAAGCACGATGTGCCCGTCAAAATCCTTGTCACGCAATGCTTCTGCGGCCTTCGCTCCGGCGAGGCCGCCGCCCACGATGGCGAATGTCGACGACGTTGTCATGCCACCTGAGCTTACTCGGGACACGGCGTGGTGGATCAGGCCAACAGGTCTTTGAGCTTTCGCGCATTGCGGATGGCGTGTCCGCCCAGGTCGTTGTTGAAGTACACCACCACCCGTCGTCCCTCCTCGTGCCAGCCGGCGATCCGGTCGGCCCATTCGCGCAGCTCGTCGTCGGTGTAGGAGCCTGCATAGATCGAGTCCTGCGGCGGTCCGTGCAGGCGGATGTAGACGAGAGAGCTCGTCGCCCGCGGGACACATGCCAGGCCGGGACCGCTCATCACCACGTACGCGGCGCCGTGTTGTTCGAGCAGCGCATAGACGGCCTCGTCGTCCCAGGACGGGTGCCGCAACTCCATGGCCACCGGAATCCAGTCGGGCATCACGGTGAGGAAGTGGGATAGCCGGTCGTCGTCGCGTTCCTGCTCCGGATGCAGCTGGACGAGCAGCGCTTCTCGCCGGTCACCGAGCGCGGTCCAGCCGCGCTCGAACCGCTCAACCCACGGTTCGGGCGAACGCAGCCTTCGGTAGTGGGTGAGCCCCCGCTGAGCCTTGACCGACATCGTGAAACCGTCGGGCAGCCTGTCGCGCCAGCCCTCGAAGGTGGAGTCCTTCGGCCATCGGTAGAAGCTGGCGTTCAGCTCAACGGTGTCGAACTCCTCGACATACGTCGCCAGCCGCTTGGCCACCGGCAGTTTCGGCGGATACAGAACGCCCGCCCAGTGGTCATAGGACCATCCGGACGTGCCGACGCGAACAGCGTCACTTGCGCGGGAGGCTCTTGGCGTAGTCGGCACCCCGGGTCACCCAGCCCTGCAACTGGCGTTTGGTTTTGACACCCTCCACGGATACCCGCAACCAGCCTCGGGTCTCTCGTCCGGCCATGACCATCGGTTCGACGTGTTTGCGTGCCAGCAGCTTCTCGGTGTCGTCGCGCGGCACCCGCACCATGAGACCGCCCTGGCCGCTCACGCACACCGACATGTTGCCGCCGATGAGGAATGCCAGCCCGCCGAACATCCGCTTCTCCTCGACACCGCGCTCGCCCGCGACAAGCTCTCGAACGCGGTGAGCCAGGTCCTCGTCGTAGGCCATGAACACGACCGTAACGCCATGGCGCGATTCGGGCGGAATTCGCGCCATGGCGTTACATGCGGCGCTAGGCCGCTGCCGAAGCCGTTTCCTCGGCAGGCGCCAGTGCCTGCGCGATGATGTCGGCGACGTCGACCATCGGCTTGACGTCCAGCGACTCGAGCACGTCGGCCGAAACGTCGTCCAGGTCGGCCTCGTTGCGCTGCGGGATGAAAACCGTTGACAGTCCAGCTCGTTGCGCAGCCAACAGCTTCTGCTTGACGCCGCCGATCGGCAGCACACGGCCGTTGAGCGTCACCTCACCGGTCATGCCGACATCGGAGCGGACCTGCCGCCCGGTGGCCATCGACACCAGCGCCGTCACCATCGTCACGCCGGCCGACGGGCCGTCCTTGGGCACCGCGCCCGCGGGAACGTGCACATGGATCCTGCGGTCCAGAGACTTCGGGTCGACACCCAGCTGCTCGGCGTGTGCACGCACATAGGACAGCGCGATCTGCGCGGACTCCTTCATCACGTCACCGAGCTGACCGGTCAGCTGCAGCCCAGCCTCGCCGTCGGTCGCCCCGGCTTCGATGTAGAGCACATCGCCGCCCAGTCCCGTGACCGCCAGCCCGGTGGCCACACCGGGCACCGCCGTGCGTTCCGCGGATTCCGGCAGGAAGCGCGGGCGACCCAGGTAGTCAACGAGATCCGGCTCGTCGATCGTCAGCGGCGCATCGTCGGCTTCGGCCAACTTCGTCGTCGCCTTGCGCAACGCCTTGGCCAACAGTCGCTCGAACTGCCGCACACCCGGCTCGCGGGTGTAGTCGGCCGCGATCTTGCGCAACGCGTCCTCGGTCACCGTCACCTCGGCTTCGGTCAGCGCCGCACGCTCGCGCTGCCGGGGCAGCAGGAAGTCCCGTGCGATGGCGACCTTGTCGTCCTCGGTGTAGCCGTCGATCTGGATCAGCTCCATCCGGTCCAGCAGGGCCGACGGGATGTTCTCGATCACGTTGGCCGTCGCCAGGAACACGACGTCAGACAAGTCCAGATCCAGCTCCAGGTAGTGGTCGCGGAACGTGTGGTTCTGCGCCGGGTCCAGCACCTCGAGCAGGGCGGCAGACGGATCGCCCCGATAGTCGGAGCCGACCTTGTCGATCTCGTCGAGCAGCACGACGGGGTTCATCGATCCCGCCTCGCCGATCGCGCGCACGATCCGGCCGGGCAGTGCGCCGACGTACGTGCGACGGTGGCCACGGATCTCGGCCTCGTCGCGCACGCCACCGAGGGCGACGCGAACGAACTTGCGGCCCAATGCCCGCGCCACGCTCTCACCGAGCGATGTCTTACCAACACCAGGGGGACCGGCCAGCACCATGACGGCGCCGGAACCGCGACCACCGACGACGGCCATCCCTCGCTGTGCGCGCCGGGCGCGAACCGCCAGGTACTCGACGATGCGGTCCTTGACGTCCTCCAGGCCGTGATGGTCGGCGTCGAGTATTTCTCGTGCCGACTTCAGGTCGGTGGAATCCTCGGTGGTGACGTTCCACGGGAGGTCCAGCACGGTGTCCAGCCACGTCCGGATCCAGCCGCCCTCGGGGCTCTGCTCGCTGGAGCGCTCCAGCTTTCCGACCTCGCGCAGTGCGGCTTCGCGGACCTTCTCCGGCAAATCGGCGGCCTCGATTCTGGACCGGTAGTCATCGGAAGACCCTGTGCCGTCGTCCGAATCCCCCAGTTCCTTGCGGATCGCGGCGAGCTGCTGGCGCAGCAGGAATTCCTTTTGTGTTTTCTCCATGCCCTCGCGGACGTCATCGGCGATCTTGTCGGTGACCTCGACCTCGGCCAGATGATCGCCGGTCCACTCGATGAGCGCCTTCAGCCGCTCAGCGACATCGGGGGTCTCCAGCAGCTGACGCTTCTGCACCTGAGTCAGGTACGACGCGTAGCCGGCCGTGTCGGCCAACGCCGACGGATCGGTGAGCTGGTTCACGAAGTCAATGATCTGCCAGGCCTCGCGGCGCTGCAGCATCGCCAGCAGCAGCTTCTTGTACTCGGCGGCCAGCGCGCGGACATCGTCGGTCGGTTCGACCTCTTCGACCTCGGTCACCTCGACCCACAACGCGGCGCCGGGGCCGTTGGCGCCCGCGCCGATGTGAGCCCGCTTGGTGCCGCGCACCACCGCCGCGGTACCACTGCCACCCGCTATGCGGCCGACCTGCACGATCGATGCCAGCACGCCGTGCGTGGCGTACCGGTCCTCCAGGCGAGGGGCGATGAGTAGCTCACCGGACTCGCTTGCCTGTGCTGCGTCGACGGCGGCACGGGCCGCGTCGTCCAGCTCGATCGGCACGACCATTCCCGGCAGCACGATCGATTCGGTCAGGAACAGCACCGGCACTGATTTGGCTTCAGCCATGGTTCCTCCAAAGTTCAGTCAGATCGACTCAACCTTGGGAGGGGCGGGTTTGTTCCCGCACCGTCCCTGCCGACGTTCGTCCAGGGAATAGCGCATCTCGCGCCACCGTCGTAGCTGGGTATGACCAACCCGAGCCCGAGAAAAGTAATCGCCATCACCGGCGCAAGCAGTGGCATCGGAGAGGCCACCGCCCGCCTCCTCGGATCGGGTGGCGCTGCGCTGGTCCTCGGCGCCCGCCGCACGGACCGCCTCGATCGGATCGTCCGCGACCTCGGTTGCGCCGAGATCGTCACGGTAGCGACGGACGTGACGCGCCGAAACGATCTCGAACGCCTCGTGCAAACGGCGATCGACAGGTTCGGCCGGCTTGATGTGCTCGTGAACAACGCAGGCATCAGCGATCTCGGGCCGATCGCAGACGGCAACGTCGACGGCTGGGCGGCCATGATCGACGTCAACGTGAACGGTGTGCTGTACGGCATCGCGGCAGCCATGCCGGTTTTCCAACGGCAGGGCAGAGGCCACGTCGTGACGACGGTCTCGACGGCGGGGCTGAAGATCACGCCGACCATGGGGATCTATGCGGCAACCAAGAATGCGGTTCGCACGGTGATGGAGGCGCTTCGTGCGGAGTCCACCGATGGCGTCGTCCGAACCACATCGATCAACCCGGGATTCGTGTCGACCGAGCTCGACAGCACGATTGACGACCCCGCGATCCGGGCCCAGATACGTTCCAGCATGGACGCATTCGGCCTTGCGCCTGAAGCGGTCGCCAGGGCCATCGCGTTCGCGATCGAGCAGCCCCACGACGTCGAGATCGGGGAGATCACCATCCGGCCGACCGTTCAGGGTTAGTCACAGCGGTCACCGGTGTGGCCATCTCAATACCGGCACCGCAGTCAGCGCGCCGCCAGACCTTGTTCGACGAGCCGTAGGACCTCCTTGGTGAGGTCGGCAATCGGCACGTCGCGCGCTGTCGAGAACGCGAGCATCGCCGCGCCACGCAATTGGCCAATGATCGCCAGGGCGGCCGTGTCAGGGCGAGCATCGCCACGGATGGAGCCGTCGGCCTGACCGTCCCGGATATATTGCGCAACCGACGCTTTGAACGCCGCGTCCCGCTCGATGAACAGTGGTGCCAGCGCCGGTTCTGCTCCCGCGGCCTCCGCCCACAGCCTGAGGAACGCCTCCGAGCGCGGCGTCCGATCCCACATCCCGCCGAGATAGGCCGCGATGAAGGCTGTCAGCCGTCCCAATCCGGTCGGCGCATCGTCGGGGACATCGAACTGCTGGGTGTGCCGGATGAGCGCCTCGAGCAAGCGCGTCTTGGTGCCGAAGTGGTGGTTGACGATGCCGCGGCTGTAGCCCGCGGCCGCCCCGACAGCTGCCAGCGAGACGGCGCGCGATCCGCGAGCGGCGACGAGCTCCGTGGCAGCGTCGAGTACCCGACGCTGAGTCTCACCACGTCGTTGCACCTGCGTGCGCCGCTTACGCATGACCGCCATGGTGTCACCTGCAGAACTTGTCGGAGGCACGAACTAACTTACGTGACGTACAGCAAGTAAGTTGTCGACTCAAGGAGTGAACGCATGCCTGGCCTAGATCCCTCATCGCTTCAGCGCTTTGTCGCCGCGGACCCAAACGGTCCCGTGGTGATGCTCAACCTGCTGCGCTTCGCCGCCGACGGCGCCGACAGGTATACGGAGTACATGGAGCAGTTCGTCGCGTCCGGCGTCAAAGAGCGCTACGGCGTCACGATCGTCTACGGCGGCACGGGCGACGTGCCGTTGGTCGCCGTTGGGGGAGACGACTGGGACATGGTGGTCCTGGTGCGGTATCCCAGCCGTAAGCATTTCGTCGACATGGTCAACGACCCCGACTACCAGAGCTTCGAACACCTGCGGGCCGAGGCGGTGGCCGAGACCGTGCTGCAGCCGACGAAGCCCGCGATCTGACAGATCGGGTGCAGATCCCGCACAAGTGCCAGGGAGCCTGCCGTTCGGGGGTTACGGCAGGCTCCCTGTAGTGGGTGGAACTTATGCGGTGGCTTGCGCCCCCAGCACCCGCTGGATATCGGGCTTCATCATCTCGAGCTGCTGGCCCCAGTAGCCCCAGCTGTGCGTGCCCTGCTGCGGGAAGTTGAACACACCGTTGGTGCCGCCAGCCGCGACGTAGTTGTCCTTGAAGCTGACGTTGGTGCGCAGCGTCAGTCCCTCGAGGAACTGCGCGGCCATCATGTTGCCGCCGCCACCGCTGGTATCCAGATCCGACGGCGTACCGGAGCCGCAGTAGATCCAGACCCTGGTGTTGTTGGCGACCAGCTGATTGATGTTGACCATCGGGTCGTTCCGCTTCCACGCCGGATCCGAGGACGGACCCCACATGCTCTCGGCGTTGTAGCCGCCCGCGTCGTTCATCGCCAGCCCGATCAACATCGGCCACCAGCCCTCGGACGGATTCAGGAAGCCCGACAGCGATGCGGCGTAGATGAACTTCTGCGGGTGATAGATCGAGTACGTCAGCGCCGTGGCGCCGGCCATGGAAATGCCGACCACCGCGTTGCCGAGCTGCGAGACACCCTTGTTGGCCTCCAGCCAAGCGGGCAGCTCGTTCGTCAGGAACGTCTCCCACTTGTAGGTGTAATCCTGGCCGTTACCCCGTGACGGCTGATACCAGTCGGTGTAGAAGCTCGACATGCCACCGACGGGCATGACTGTCGACAGACCCGACTGGTAGTACCACTCGAAGGCCGGGGTGTTGATGTCCCAGCCGTTGAAATCGTCCTGCGCCCGCAGTCCGTCGAGCAGGTACACCGCATGCGGACCTCCGCCCTGGAACTGCACGCGGATGTTGCGGTTCATCGACGGGGAGAACACATCCAGATACTCGACCGGCAGACCCGGCCGGGAGAACGCACCAGCTGTCGCCGAACCCCCGACGAAGCCGATCAGCCCGGGCAGAGTCGCCGCCGCAACGGCGCTCACCGCCAGCCTGCGGAACCACTTACTCCGAAACCTCTCAAAGACCTTCATAACGGCAACCAACCCACCTTTCATCACCTGGCGCAAAGCCTTTGCCATTGCTCTGCCTGCGTAATGAAACACGTGGGCCGGGCGAGTTCGGATGCTCAACACTCGGTTGCGATATCGCGGTTGGCTAACGATTCCGACTCGGCGAGGACTCAGCAATCGCCGATTTGTGCTGTGGCCAGTGTGAATGCTGTGACTGGAGTGAATTAGCGAGCGGTTACGACAAGCCGGGTCTCAGCCGGTGCAGCTGTGTCACGTGGCGCGGTTCCAATTCGGCGAGGGACGTCACCCCGAGCAGCGCCATGGTGCGGCTGACCTGCCCTGACAGGATCTCGATGGCGCGGTCGACGCCCGCCTCGCCGCCGGCCATCAGACCGTATAGATAGGCGCGACCGACCAAGGTGAACCGCGCGCCCAGCGCGATGGCCGCCACGGCGTCAGCGCCGGACATGATGCCGGTGTCCAGCAAAACCTCGGTGTCCCGTCCGAGCTCCGCGGCCACGCGTGGCAACAAATGGAAGGGGACGGGCGCGCGGTCCAGTTGACGGCCGCCGTGGTTGGACAGCAGGATCCCGTCGGCACCGAGGTCGACGACCGATCTGGCGTCCTCGAGGGTCTGAATCCCCTTGACCACCAACTTGTTCGGCCACTGCGACTTGATCCAGGCCAGATCGTCGAATGTCACCGTCGGATCGAACATGCTGTCCAGGTACTGGGCGACCGTGCCGGGCCATCGGTCCAGCGATGCGAACGACAATGGTTCGGTGGTCAGCAGGTCGAACCACCAGCGGGGGTGCGGTATCGCGTCCAGGACCGTACGCAGCGTTAGCGCCGGCGGAATCGACATACCGTTGCGGGTGTCGCGGAGGCGGGCCCCCGCGACGGGAACGTCCACCGTCACGAGCAGCGTGTCGAATCCCGCCGCTGCGGCCCGCTCGACCAGCGCCATCGACCGGTCCCGGTCCTTCCACATGTACAGCTGGAACCAGTTGCGTCCGTGTGGGTTTGCAGCTTTGACCTGTTCAATGGAGGTGGTGCCCAAGGTGGACAACGAGAACGGGATGCCCGCACGGGCGGCGGCGTGTGCGCCGGCGATCTCACCCTCGGTATGCATCAACCTGGTGAATCCGGTGGGCGCGATCCCGAACGGCTGGGCAACGCGGTCGCCGAGTACGGTCGCGCCGGTGTCGACTTTGGCGACGTCGCGCAGGATGGTCGGGTGGAATTCGATGTCGCGGAACGCTTGTCGTGCCCGCGCCAGTGACAACTCCTCCTCGGCGGCACCGTCGGTGTAGTCGAACGCCGCCTTCGGCGTGCGACGTTTGGCGATACGGCGCAGGTCCTCGATCGTCAGCGCGCTGTCGAGACGGCGGCGCGTGACGTTCAGGTCCGGCTTACGGAATTGCAGCAGCGGCGCCAGCTCACGTGGTCGCGGCAGTCGGCGCTTCATCGCAGAGCTCAGTCCTGCGCGGCGGCCAGGGCCCGCCGCAGGCTCTCGCGCCGTTCTTCGATCGCCCGACCGAAGTCCTGCAGCAGCACCGGCTTTTTCGATACCAGGTCCTCGATGACGTCGCGGTCGAACCGCAGCACGGTCACTTCCTCGAGCGCATATGCGGCAGCGGTGACCGGTTCGAGGGTCAGGGCCGTCTGGCCGAGGAAGTCGCCCGACTCGAGCGTCCGCACCGGCACGATCCCACCGGTATCGTCGGTCACCGCGAGTCGAACCCTCCCGTTGACGATGAACGTCATTCGCTTGGGTACCTGACCGGAGTACTGGAGGTACTCGTCGGCGCCGTACCGGGTAAGGCGCACTCGTGTCACCAGGTCCTCTTGGTCCTCCGGACTCAGCCGCAGGGTGGGTGCGATGATCCGCAACGATGTCTGCACCCGCTCGGTGGTCGCGAACTCGTCCTCGGCCTCGTCGAGATGGAGACCGGCTCGTCGCGATGCGTACCAAACCCAGCGCATGAACTGTGATTTGGCGGCGAAGTCGTCGGCAGGGGAGCGCACCGGTACTCCAGTGCTGTACTCCATCGCGCCGGATCGAACGCTGGACGGCGTCGCACCCGGTCGCAGTTGCGGCAGCATGGCGGCCACCCGGTTGAGCATGGCGATGACGTCATCGGGCGGATCGTCGACCGAAAAGGTGGTGGTGACGCTCAAGGCGTGGGTGCCCGCAGGCCGGCTGAAGTTCTTGAACGACGCCGCGGCCAAGGCCGAGTTGGGCATGATCATCATGCCGGTGCCGGTGTCGATATGCGTTGCGCGCCAGTTGACTTCGACCACCCGGCCCCGCGCGGTCGGAGCGTCGATCCAATCACCCAATTGAAACGGCTGCTCGAACAACAAGAGCAACCCCGAGATGATCTGTCCAACCGAATTCTGCAGTGCAAGGCCGAGGACGATCGACGACACGCCCAGCGCCGTGAACAGGCCGCCGACGTTGGCGCCCCAGATGTAAGCGAGCATGATGCCGACGCCGACGGCGATCACCGCGAACCGGGCCACGTCGAGGAAAATCGACGGAATTCGCTTGCGCCAACTGCCCTCCGGAGCGCCCTGGAACATCGTCGCGTTGAGGCCGGACAGCAGCAGGACCAGGACGACGAAACCGAAGACGGTGGCGACGACGCGCACCGGCGTCGCTTCTCCGTTGATCTGGATGGCCTGCACCAGCAGGATCAGCAACGCACCGAGGGGCAGAATATAGTTGCGCACCAGATGCACCGGGCGGGCAAGTGCGTTGTTGCGGCGCAGCAGCGCATTGTGTAACTCGGTCAGGAGCACCAGGCATACGGGGAAGCCGATGGCAACCGCGATGGCCCAGTAAAACCACTCCGAATCGAAAATGCTGGTCATTGATGCGCCAACCGCCAGACAGGTTGTTCTTCACCATCGACGGTGATCACGCCCGCGGATTCGAACTTGCGGCTGTCGCGCATCGTGTCGTAAACGGCCGAGGTGACGTACACGCCGGGTTGTGGCGAGCCGCTCTGCACCTGATAGGCGAGGTTCACCGCCGACCCCCACATGTCATAGGCGAGAGTGGACCGCGCCACCAGGCCGCTGGTGACCGTGCCGGTGTCGATGCCGGCCCGCAGGCTGAGGTCGTGTCCGGTCTCGGCGTTGAATCTTTCGATGATTCGCTGCATCTCGATAGCGAAATCGACAGTGCGCCTGACGTTGTCGAGTCGGGGCACACTCAGTCCGCAACTGGCGAGGTAACCGTTGTGCAGGGTGCGTACCTGCTCGACACCGAGATTCTCTGCCGCGGCGTCGAATTGGCGTGTCAGCTTGTTGACGATCGTGAGGAGCTCGTCGGAGTTCAGATCACGTGACAGGGCGTCGAGCCCGACGACGTCGGCGAAGATCACCGTGACGTCATTGTGGTCCTGGGCGATGGTCTCCTCGCCCTCCCGGTACCGCTGAACGACCGGCTCCGGCATCAGGGACAGCATCAGCCGGTCGTTCTCCCGGCGTTGCTCGGCGAGCAAATCCTCCTTGATGGCCAGGTTGCGGCTCATATCGTTGAAGGCGACGGTGAGATCACCGAACTCGTCGCGCGAATGCACCGGGAGGTTGATGTTGTAGTCGCCCGAACTGATCTTCTGGGCACCGGTTTCGAGCCGGCGGATGGGTCGCACGAACAATCGGGCAAGCAGCATCGCGGCAAGACAGACGACGAAGATGATCACGACCGTCGACAGCACCAGTGTGCGGGTGAACGCGGATACCGGGGCGAACGCCTCCGATGTGTCGATCTTGGCGATCACGTTCCACCGCAAGCCCTCGAGATCGGCGGGGGCGTAGGCCTGCAACGTCTCTTTGCCGAGATAGTCCTGGGCGATCAGTGTGCCCGATTGTCCCCGCTGTGCGAGTTTGGTGGCGTCCGTGGGCACGGGCTGTATCAGCGTCGTGCCGCCCCGGTCGATCGCCTCCTGGGCGATGTCCGGTGGAGTGCCCGCCTCGACGACGTCGCGTTTGTATGCTTCGGGGTCCTCGATGAACAGGCGCGAATCCGACCGCATCAAGTCGTCGTCGCCGACGATGAACGTCTCGCCCGTCTCGCCCATGCCGGACTCTTGCCACTTGCGGTCCATCGTCATCAGGCGGTTCACCTTGGAGATCGGGAACTGCAGGGCCAGCACCCCGTCTACCCGGCCCTGGGGGCCGACCGGCGACAGGAACCATGCGGTCGGCTCGTCGGCCGGTTCGTACTCCCCGAAGTCGGTCAGGCCGACGTAGTCCACGGTGTTCGAATCGAGCGCCTCCTGGTAGGCGGCGGCCAGGGGACCGCCCTTGAAGGGGCCGCTGAAGATGTTGGTGCCCAGATCGACGCCCTTGTAGGCGGTGTAGACGATGTTGCCCCGGGTGTCGAACAGCAACGCGTCCTCGAACTCGAACCGCGTGACGATCTCCCGGTAGAAGTCGTTGTAGCGGGCGTTGGCCGCCGACCATGCACTCCCGTCGCCGGCATCGTCGAACGCGATCGCCTTGTCCCAATCCGAGAACGGTGCGGTGTAGTACGCCTGGAGGTAGCGCTGAGCATTCGTGTCCGGCAGCACCGCCTCGACGTCGACCTCCTCGCCGGCCTTCTTCTTCGTCGGTGCGAACTGGTTGGTGTAGTAGTCGACGATGGACTGCTGTTGGGCCACGCTGATATTCGCGGCGTTGAGTTGATCGAAGCCGGCCGTGAAGGCTTGGACGGCCTGCGTCGACGTGGCTCCCCGCGAGTAGACGACGAGGGAGTCCTTCAGGTCTCCGATGCCTTCTCGCAGCTGGCGGCTCTGCGACTGGCGGATCTCGGTGAGGCGGTCGAACACCGACTCGCGCAGCGACGACCTGCCCGACTGGTATCCGATCGCACCGACCACGGCCGCCGACAGGACGCTGGTGATGAGAAGCATCATCAAGAGCTTCGACTGAATGCTGACCCTCGACGCGACGGGTAGTCGAAAATTTCTGGATTTCTTGACCGGCTCAGCCGTCGTCGACGATTCCGGATCATTCGATGTCGTCATTGAATCGCAAACACTATCCTGCAAAACTTGCCGAAGAGGGGGCTGTAGACAAATTGTTGTCATCGGAAGCAGCGGATCCATTCGACCTGCAACGCTTTGTCGATGCCCAGCACCGTGCGTATGCGACGGCCCTGGATGAACTGCGCAGCGGCCGCAAACGCAGCCACTGGATCTGGTTCGTCTTTCCCCAACTACAGGGTCTCGGGCGCAGCCCGACGGCGATCCGGTACAGCATCACCTCACTGGACGAGGCCAGGGCGTATCTCGATCACCCGGTGCTCGGCCCCCGGCTGCGAGAATGTGCGCGTGTCGTAGCCGGCATCCAGGGCGCCTCGGCCGACGACATCTTCGGCTGGCCCGACAACATGAAGGTGCGGTCGTCGATGACGTTGTTCGCCCGAGCCGCCGAGTCCGCCGAAGTGCAAGCCGACTTTCGTGCCGTGCTGGATCGGCTCTACGACGGTGTGGAGGATGAGCTCACTGCCGAGCAGCTGGCGAGATGATCAACCAGCCGTGCGGCTCGACATCCACCTGAGAAACGACGTCCTGTGGTGGTGCCCCCGACCCGGCGAGAATGATGCCATGGTCGAAGCCCAGCTGCGGCAGGGAGGCGGACAGCGGCTCGTCGCCGATATTGAGCGCGACGACAAGCGCGTCGGCACCGTTGCGCGTCTGGTACACGTACTGCCGGTTGGTCAGTTGCAGCGGCGACGTGCGCGCGGTGTGCAGCCACGGATGTCGTCTGCGTAATCCGATCAGGTATTGGTGCAGTCGGAACTCGTCCCGACCATGTTGGTCGACACCGTCTGGCGGAGAACTGAATTCGGGTCGCACCGCATCATCGCCGCCGAATCGCTCCTCTTTGATTCCGCGGTAGGCGAACTCGTCGCCCGCGTAGATGCTCGGCGTGCCTCCGGTAGTCAGCAGGAGGACGAGCGCGTGTGCCAGGTGTTTGGTGTTCTCCAACCGGCTGGCGATGCGGGTCACGTCGTGATTGCCGACGAACGTCATCGGCACGAAGGCGTCGAGGAATTCGCTGTGTCGTACCAGCGCCCAGTCGATCTCGTGAAAGTTCCCGTCGTTTAGGCCGCTCCAGATCGCTTTCCACAGTTCGTACTGCGTCACGGAGTCGAAGCCCGCGTCACGCACCCGCGCCGAGTAGTCGCCGTGAATGACTTCCCCGACGAACCACGCCTCGGGGAAGGCCGACCGAACGCGGGGAAGCACCTGCGCCCAGAACCGGTCGGGGACGGCGTAGGCGGCATCCAACCGCCAGCCGTCGGCGCCGCGGCCCAGCCAGTGCGACATGACGTCGACGGTGTAGTCGACGACTTCTGGGTTGTCGTGATCGAGCGCGATCAAGTCGCCGTGGCCTTCGAACGTGTCGAACCCAGAACCGTTGCGCTGCTTGCGGAACCACGAGGTATTGGCGAATTCGGTACCTACGTGGTTGAAGACGCCGTCGAGCAACACGCGCAGACCGCGGCTGCGCGCCTCGGCGATCAGGTGATCGAAGTCGCCGTCGTCGCCGAGGCGGGGATCGATCCGGTAATGGTCGGTGGTGTCGTAGCCGTGGGTGCGCGAGGCGAATATCGGACCGAGCGCCAGCCCCGAGGCGCCGAGGCCGATGACGTGATCCAGCCATTCGACCACGCGGCGCAGTCGATGCTCAGTGGCGGCCGCGGGTATGCCGGCCGGGTACGCCCCGACGAAGCCCAACGGGTAGACCTGCCACCAGATCGCGTGCTCCACCCAGGCCGGTTCCATTGCGGATGAGCGCCCGCCCGAAGACCCTGTCAAGGCCGGAACTTCGCTTCGTAGAGTGCCTTCATCTCATCCGCGTATTCGGCCGCCGGGCCGTCCACCTCGACGTGCGGTGCGACGGCGGTGATGGGGAGCGGCGCCACCGGCGGCGGTGTCGCACCCCACTCGGCCAGCCACTGGGTCAACTGTTCCGACGATGTCGCATAGACGATGCGGCCCAAGCCGACCCACGCGTGCGCCGCCGCGCACATCGGGCAGTGCTCGCCGGAGGTGTACACCGTCGCGGTGATCCGTTCGGCGGGGGAGAGCTTCTCGACGGCCCACCGCGCAATCGCGAATTCGGGGTGGCGGGTGTGGTCACCGTCCTTGACGCGGTTGCGGTCCTCGAATCGGATCCGACCGTCGGCGTCGACGAGGATCGACCCGAACGGCTGGTCACCGTCTTCGAGTGCTTCGCGCGCGAGTTCGACACAACGGCCCAGGCGTTCAAGATCATGGTCGTCGATGGCCACAATCAAGAAGCTTACGGATTGGCGATCAGTCAGGAGGCCCGCGTACCGGGCACGGACGTCAGGCGTTGCGAAACGTGCCGGATCGGATCATGGCGGCGCCAATGGCCAGCACGCATCCGGCCGCAGCCCAGGCGAGCAGGGTGGCGAGCGAGCTCGCTGCACCGTTCGTGCCGAAGTACTCGACACTGCGCAGCAGCGCGACGCCGGAGCCTTGGGGCACGATCGCGTTGAACGTCGTGTAGAAGCCGGACAACAGTGGCTTGCCGACAGGGCCTGCCGCGGCGGCGTTGCCGATGATCACGAGGAACGCCGTGAGTGCCGCAGAGGCCACGGTGCCGAACGCTGCCGCAACGCCGGTCACCGCTCCCGCGACCGCCATCGCGTAGACGAAGAGCGCGCCGAACACCTGCCAGGTGTGTCCGGTGAGCGCGCCGAGGATCACGTCGACATACAGGGTCACACCACCTGCCAGCACCAGCGAGTACGCAACGAGACTCAATGTGCGCCAAGCAAATGTGGACGGCTTGTGCACGTTGCCCATCATTCGCCCGAAGATCGTGGCGCCCACCGAGGCGCCGATCGACAGGAAGATGACGGCGTAGAACACGACGGTGCCCTGCGGGTCGGCCGCGTTGGTCGGGGCGACGTCGGTGACATCTGCCGTCAGCCCGGCCTCGGCGGCGATGCCACGTCCGACCGTCTCGGCGGCGGCCGCGACGCTTCGGCCGCCGCCACCGGCCACATAGATGTCCAGGTGGCCGGGCGCGTCGACGACGAATGCCGCGTCTGTCTTGCGCTGGAAGACCTGATCGCGTGCCGCGGCCGCGTCGACCACCTGCGTGACGCCGAGCGCGTCCTGCCCGCGGACCCCGTCCACGAGTTGCTGTGGTGCTGCAATGGCGATGTTCAGGTGGTGCAGCGTCGGTTTGGCGAAGGCGCCCGAGTAGCTGGCGATCATCGCGATGACGAACACCGCGAGCGCCGCCATGACCACTGCCATGTTGCGAATGTCCCTGTGCGAAGGCTGAATATCGATTCTCCCGACGAGGGGAGCGTGGTGCTTGCCCACGGTGGATCCTTTCTGTTCAGGTCGTGAAGTGCGGGCGGGAAAGCAGCGCGTCGACGGTGTCGAGCGCGACGGTCACCCGGCCGAGGAGATCAACGGCTTGGCCCGGTTCGCTGGGGTCTTCCATCCATGACCGCAGTACCTCCTGGAACCCACCCACCAGGAAGCGGCTGACCGCCCCGGGTTCGAGGCCCGCGGCGGCTCCGACGACGGGTAGGGCTCGGGCGGCCAACTCCTCACATGCCGGGAGGAGTTCGCCGCGAAACGCGGCGACCACCTTCTGGGCCACCGGACTGGGCACGACGTTGCGGTACATCGCGCGGTGTTCGGCGGCGAGCCCGAAGATCCGCAGAATCCGGGATCTCGGTTCGTCGTCCACATCGGCGGTCGCGGCCGCGAAGGCGATGACGAACGCTGTGGCGACCGCGTCGTCGCGGTCGGCGAAGTGCCGGTAGAAGACCTGCCTGCTGACGCCGGCCCGTGCCACGAGATCGCCGACGGTGAGCTGATCGACCGGGCGTTCATGCGCCAGCGCGAACGCCGCGTCGATCAACTTGGCTCGGACGCGTTCGGCGCGCGGGTCGGCGCTTTGGGTGCGGGTGGCCACGGATCGAGCCTAGGCCATTTCATGGACAACTGACTACGAAAATCTAGGTTAGCTAACACACCCTGGGGTGCCGACGTGACGACGGCCTCAAAACTCGGTGTTACATGCAATGACACCGCCGCGAGTGCACTCGACACGCGGGAGTTGATTTCGCGATCGGGATAGCGAATTTATTGACGGTGCTGTAGATCTATATCCGCCGGTCAGTCTTGGCCGTTTCTGCCTCCGAGAGGAATTCCATGGATATCGCACGTTCGTCGGCGACGAGCTTGGCCGTCGCGGCGCTGATCATCGGGGTCGCCGCCGGCTGCAGCAAGTCGGACGACTCGGCGTCGGAGTCGTCGACTTCTGCGACGTCCACGACCACATCCGCCGAGGCCACCACCTCGGAGGAGTCCACCTCGGCGGAGGCCAGCACGCCCGCCGCGGAGCCGAGCGATTACGGCTCACTACTCCTTCCGCCGACCGATATCGGTCCTGACATCGCCACTCCGGGTGGTGTGCAGTTGAACCCGGGCGGGAACCCCGGCGCGGCGCAGGTCTATTCGAGTCCTGAAGGCCACCGGCAGATCATCGACACCATCCTCGTCTTTCCCGATGTCGCAGCCGCCGAGTCGAATTTTCAGAGCAACTCGGCCACGATGAACACCGTGGTCACCGGTGCGCCCGCACCGGTCGAGGTTGGCGACCAGGGTGTCATGGCGATCGGTACCTCACCTGACGGCAGCAAAGCGGTGACCGTACTTCTGTTCACCCAGGGCAAAGCCTTGGTGTCGATGAACTTCGAGAGCGCACCGAACGACCCGGTTCCGCCGGAACAAGCGCAGGACATTGCGATGCAGCAGGCGACGCTCATCGCAGACAATCTGCCCGAGGAGTAGCCCGCGACTGTGTCGGATCAGTGGCCCGTCACTGTGTCCGATTTGTCGACCTCGACCGGCTCCTTGGCGCCCGGCAGAAATGCGTACGCGACGCAGACGACGCCGAACAACACGTATCCGAGCGCGACCGCCGGGCTGGCGGCCCATGACACCTCGGGTGCGTGTATGAGCCCGATGAACGACAGCACCGCTCCGACCGCCGAGGCGATGGCGGCGTAGCGGAACTTCTTCTCGAGGATGAACGTCACCATGGTGCCGAGGATCAGGCCGACGAGCACCGCGCCTTCGCCCAGGGTCTTGAGTCCTTCGTAGACGACGCCCGCGCCGTTGAGCGCGTCCATACCTACCTCGGCCGCCGAGGTACCGGCCGCGTTCAACGCATTGTCGATGAGGCCGTGGGCCCATTGCGCGAGGTTGGGCAGAATCGCGGCGACCACGGCGATGGCGTGCAGCCGAGGTACCGCCTGAAACGCCTGCGCCCCGATGAGCAGACCGATGTAGAGCAGAATCGGCACGATCGCGGGGACCGGCAGCAGTGCGTCGAGGACACCGAACAGGCCGACGAAGCAGAGCACACCGATCACGATGCCGCTGGCCAGTGAGTAGCCGGCCCGGCCGCCTGCGTCCTTCCATCCCGGGTGTCCGATGTAGACCGCTGGAGGGAACGGTGAGCCGAACGCCGATCCGACGACCGCGCCGGCGCCGTCAGCCAGTAGCACGCTGCGCAGGTTGTAGTTGTCGCCCGCGGCCGCAGCGCTTTCCACGTTGCTCATCGCTTCGGTGAAGTTGTAGACGCCCAACGGGATTGCGGTCCCGAGGAGCGGCGCGAGGTCGGCGAGGCCGTTGAACAGCATGTCGACTCGCAGGTCCGGTATGCCGATCGCGATATCGGAAACCGCCTGCCCGACGTCCGGTGCTGACATGTAGCCGCCGGCCCATCCGATCGCCGTTCCCACCAACAGCGCGACCAGTCCCACCGGGATGTTGCCGGGCAGCTTCACGTCGGTGAAGAAGCCGATCAGGATGATGGCGAGCACCGGAAGACCGATCCATGCCACCTCCCACATCTGCGCGGCGGGCCGCATCGAGATGAACGTGATCGAGATGCCGGCCAGCGTGCCGAGCATCGCGGCCCGGGGCGTCAGCTTGCGGATGTAGGGGCCGACGAACGCACCGATCATCACGATCACACCGATCAGGAAGGCCCACGCCAACCCGGCCTGCCAGGCCTGTAGCGGGTCGTCGGTGTTCAGGTACACCGGCAGCATTACGACGAAGATCACGATGAACATGTGCGGCACACTGGGCCCGTAGGGGAGCGCGGTGACGTCGGTTCTGTTCTCCCGCCGGGCAAGTCGGCGCGCGAGGAACGTGTAGTACAGGTTTCCCAGGATCAGCGCGACGCCCAGCGCCGGCAGAACGGTGCCCAGCACGTCGCCTGCCGGTACAGCGATCACCCCGATCATCAGCGCGGTCAGGGTCAGGACATTGACCAGGATGTTGAATCCGAGTCCGAAGAATGCGTTGAGGTCGCCACGGGTCCACCACGGGATCGACGACTTCTGGGGCGGATCGACCGATGGGTCGGCAAGGGGGTTGGTGACGTCGGTGCTCATGTCGGATCCCTTCAGGCGGCCGTGGCGGTCAGCGTTTGCAGTGCGGGAACAATCGCGGCGGTGTCGGCAACCCAGCCGAAGATGCCGCCCTGGGCCTTGATCATTTCCAGGCCGACTCGCTGAAATTCGGGGAAATACGAACCCACACAATCGGATACGACGAGACACTCGTAGCCGCGGTCGTTGGCCTCTCGGGTGGTGGTGTGCACGCAGACCTCGGTGGTGACCCCGGTGATCAGCAACTGCGTGATACCCGCTCCCGCGAGCGCGTCCTGCAAGTCGGTGGCGTAGAACGCGCCCTTACCCGGCTTGTCGATGACAAGCTCGCCGTCGATGGGGGCGAGCTCGTCGACGATGTCGTGGCCGTATTCGCCGCGAATAAGGATGCGCCCGTACGTGCCCGGGTCGCCGATCCGCTTGGACGGCGCTCCGCGGTTCAATTTGGCCGGCGGACAATCCGACAGATCCGGGCGGTGCCCCTCGCGGGTGTGGATCACCATGATCCCCGCCGACCGGGCCGCCGCGATCAACGTCGCCAGTGGTGGTACGACCTTCTGCAACTGGCCGACATCGTTGCCGAGACTTTCCCCAAAACCGCCGGGCAACAGAAAGTCCCGTTGCATGTCTATGACGATCAGCGCCGTCTTACCGGCGATGAGCGCGAACGGCGACGGTTCCGCGGTGACCTCTACGGGCTGGCTCATACGTGCTCCTCGGCGGCGACGGGATCGATGGATGTGGAGTACGACGGTGCACGCGGTTCGTCGAGCAGCCTCGCCGCGAGTTGGAGAACCGTGTCGTCGGTCTGGGCGGCGCCGAGCAGCATTGCGCTGTAGGGACGGCCGTCCGGTGTGGTCCCCAACGGAATCGCGACACCGAGCAGATCGAGCAGATTCCCGAAATGGGTGTAGTGGCCCAGCATCGTGTTGCAGTCGATGGGCGCCTCGAGCACCTCATCGACGGTGAACGTCGTACCGACCGTCGGCAGGACCAGCACGTCCATCGACTGCCACAACCGCGCCACCGAGGCTTTGAGATCGGCCAGCCGCTGCAGCGCCGCGAATGTCTCGACCGCCGTGTACTTCCGCCCGCCCTGCAGGATCGACCGCACCACCGGGAGGATGGAATCCGGTTGCGCAGCAAGGAAATCACCGAACTCCACCAGACGTTCGGCGACCCACGGACCTTGATACAGCAGAGAGCCGGCCGCCAAAAACGGCTCCAGTGGAACATCGACGACGGTGCAGGTGCGAGACATCTGCGCCCGGAACGACATGTGCGCATCGCGCATGACCGTGTCGCCGAAGAATTCCAGATCTTCGGCTGCTGGCAATCCGACGCGGATCGGCGCACCGCGGTAGCCCGGGCCCCGGTCTCGCGACCAGGCATCGCGGTTGTCGCGGCCGGCCACCACGTCGAAAACGCGGTCGATGTCGTCGATCGATCCCGCCATCAGGCTGATGCAGTCCAGCGACTTGCAAGCCGGGACAAGGCCGACCGTGCTGATCAGACCGCGCGACGGTTTGAACCCGACAACGCCGTTGAGCGCGGCCGGGACTCGTCCGGATCCCGCGGTGTCGGTGGCGACCGCGAACGGCACCTGTCCCAACGCAACGGCCAGCGCCGAGCCCGAACTCGACCCGCCGGAGATCAAATCGCCGCCGTACACACTGCGCGGAATCGTGTACGGGGTGCGGGTGCCGTTCAGTCCGGTCGCGAACTGGTCGAGGTTGGTCTTGCCGACATAGAGCGCGCCTGCGTCGAGCAGCCGCTGCACCACCGGTGCCGTTGCCGTCGCGACGTAGGCGTAGTCGGGGCACGCCAACGTGGTCGCGACTCCCTCGACGTCGATGCTGTCCTTGACCCCGAAGGGCACCCCGTAGAGAGGCAAAGTCCTTGCGCCGGGACGCTTTTCGATCTCCTCGGCAGCGGCGAGCAGCTGTTCGCGCGGCACGGTGGATAACCAGGTGCCGTCGTCACCGCGCGCGGCGATGGCGTCGGCGACCCGGGCGGCGGTCTTGGTCGGGCAACCGGTCCCGGATGCGTGCGATGCGAGGATCTCGGCGACCGAAGGTCCGATGGACGGGCCGTGCACGACGTCAGCCATGACTGTCGATTGTCGACAGAATCGTGGCGATCTCGGGTCAGCCGTGTGTCGTTTGTGTTAGCGCTGCAGTCGCGCGCCGAGATAGTCGAATTGTCCGTGCTCGCGCAGTGCGGTGATGACGACCGATTGGTCGTTGGTCGCGAGTGCGGTCACGATGGCCCGATGCCGGTCGAGACCGTCTCGTGCGTCGCGGTGGTGCGCCTCAGCCCGCATGTTGATCGCCATCGGCAACTGCAGTTTGAGCAAGACCGGCTCGAGTGCGATGTCGAGTTGCCGATTGCACGCAAGCCCGACGACCGCGGCATGGAACGCACGATGCGCGTCGTCGCGATCCAACTCGTCGGTCGCGGTGCGCATGGCGTCCAACGCAGCGCGTACGGGCCGCAGGGCCTCTTCGGGATCCGCAAGCGGCAGCGCCGTTTCGATGGCGTGGCATTCCAGTACGTGACGCAGGGCGAACAACTGCAGGATGTCCGTGGGCGACCATTCCGCCACCCGCGAGCCCCGGCGCGGGAAGTGTTCCACCAGACCTTGTTGGGCGAGCAACCGCAACGCCTCTCGCAGTGGCGCCCTGCTGATTCCGAGGTCGGCGCAGAGTTGCTCCTCGACGACCTTCTCTCCGGGCGCCAGGGCCCCGCTGAGGATGGCGTCGCGCAGCCGGTGTTCGGCTAGTTCCACGAGCGTGGCAGGCAGCGCGCCGCGCGCGTTGTCGACCCGTGGCGCAGCCATGGCGGTCAATCGTAGGAACTTCTCGCCGGGTTCGCTTCGTTGTGGGCAGGTGCCGACCCTCGCCGCGACCCTGCCTAGCGTCCCTGAACAGGCCGAACGACTGATCGAATTCGGAGTTCACCGGATCGCGGGGCTGCCCGCCGATCGAGTGCGGGCCGCGGCCCGTGACGCCGTCGGGTCTGGATCGATCCTGGCCGTTCATCACGACCTCGCGCCTGCGTCGAGGCTGACACCCCTGCTGCGCCGGGCGGGCAAGCCGGGTTTCGTGGTCAGCGACATGACCGATGTCGACGATTTCACCCCGATCCCGGCGGCCGAGGTGCCGGACGCACCGCTGTATCTGGTCTTCGACCTCGATCGCGGTGACGACATGGCCAACTGGAGTCCAGACGAGGCGCTGCCCGGGATCGTCGATGCTGGACGGACGCCGCTGACGCTCGCCGAGGGCGTGCATTGGCTGCTGCACCAGCCGGATGCGCTGGAGCGGGGGCACTGCTTCATGACGATCGGGTCCCGGCTCACCAAGCCGTCGGGCGCTGTGGACGCCAGGACCCCTGCGCTGTGGATCAGTAACGGCACGGGCCGCGACGGCAAGGCGAACCGCGACGCCCCCAAGGTCGGCTGGTGCTGGGCGGGCAATCGGCACAGCTGGCTGGGCTTCGGATCGGCGGGCGGCAGGGTCACTGTCGACGGCTGACGTCCGACCGGACGCCGTGCGCGGCGTCGACGAACGGCAGCACCGAACCGAGCCAGGCCGCCGGCTCGGACGAGAATACGACGTGTCCCGTCGGGAACGCTTCGAACGTCGACCCGGGAATGGCCTCGGCGACTTTCCTGCCCCAGCGCATCGGGGCGGTCGGATCCTTGGCGCCCCACGTGATCAGTACCGGTGCAGGGATCTGGGCGGCACGCACCCGCAGGTCGTGCCCGGGCTCGACGAAGCTCTTCCACAGTGCCGCAGCGGTTTTCGCGCCATCGGCGGTTTTCGCCCGGTCGACGACGCGGCGGGTGACGGCCTTGTCCGTCGGGGTCTTCGGTCGCATGTATGCGCGGACGAAGACCGGAAACACGGCTTTGACGACGGCTGTGCGCGCCATCGCCGCGCACAGCGTGCGGGTGGCGACGCTGTGCGGCGTGAAGCCCCCGGTGTTGACGAGGACCACACCCGAAACCCGTTCTCCGCGCTGGAGCGCGAGCCGGCATGCGGCGTATCCGCCGACGGAGTTCCCGACGACAACGAGATTGTCCAGCTCGAGACGGTCGGCGAATTCGACCAGCAGATCGCCGAGTTGAACGGCGCGCAAGGGCGCCGGGGGCAGGGGAGACTCGCCGTGACCCGGCCAATCGAGGGTGAGCACACGGCGGCCCCGGCCGAGGTCTGCGCGTACGGTGTCGAAGTCGGTGTGATCGTGAAGCGCCGCGTGTAACAGCAGGATCGGTGGACCCGAACCCTCGTCGGTGTAGGAGACGGTTCCCAGTGACGTGTGCAGAGTGGGCATCGATCGGGGCCTTTCATTGACCGGTCGGTCGGTCAACTACACTAGGCCGGAGTCGACGTCCTGGCAAGGGAGGGCAGCGTGGAAACGGCCAACAAGCGGGTGGCAGCGGCCCAGCAGACACGTGCGAACCTGATCGAGACGGGGTTGGTGCTCGCCGAGGACCTCGGGCTCGAGGGGCTCAGCGTCAACGCCGTGGTGGCCGCAGCGGGCGTGTCGAAAGGCACGTTCTTCCACCACTTTCCGGATCGGGTGTCCTATCTGGTCGCACTGCACCGCCGCTTCCACGACGTGCTCTTCGAGGAGGTGGCGGCCGTCATCGCCGATCTGAAGCCGGGTCGAGACCGCCTGGCTGCCGCCGCGAACACCTACCTCGATGCCTGTCTTCGCGATCGCGGCGTGAAGGCGCTGCTGCTGGAGGCCCGCGGCCATCTCCCGATCGCCGACGAGGTGACGCGGCGCAACCGGATGAATGTCGACGTCGTGGCCGCCGATTTCGCCGCGCTCGGCAGTGCCCACCCTCGGGAGGCGGCGCGACTGTGGGTTGCCGCGACGGCGGAGTGCGCGTTGATCGAACTCGAGCGGGGCCGCCGTGTCGCCGCCGCCCGCGCGGCGCTCGATGATCTCGTCGGGTGAAGCGCCATCCCTCGCCGGGTGACTCGACAACCTTCACTAGAACGTGTTCTAGTGCACGGGTGGTGCAGTACACCGACATCGGCGACGTGTCCTCGGCGGAGGTCGAACGCATGCGCGCCGTATACGAGCCCCTTGCCGCTGCGGTCCGCGAGCTCATCGACGCGACGATCCGTACCGAGGTCGACGCCGACACCGTGGGCGAGGTGACGGCCGAGATCGGCGCGGCGACGGCGCGGCTGCGGTCCCGACAGTGCGACGGTCCGTTCGGCGTGCGCTCCACCACCGGCGGCGATCGCTTGGCATGGGGAAATCCGGTGATCGGGATCCGCAATCCGATCGCGCCGCCGCTGACGATCCAGCGCGACGACGATGGCGGCGTGTTCACCGACTTTCACCTGGGGGCCGCGTACGAAGGGCCGCCCGGACATGTGCACGGTGGAGTCTCCGCGCTCGTCCTCGACCATGTGCTCGGTGAGGTGGCGGCCAACGAGGAAACGCCACGCTTCACCGGCACCATCACGCTGCGCTATCTGCGGCCCACCCGGCTCGGCGAGCTACACGCCGAGGCGAGGATCACCCGGACCGACGGGTTCAAGGCCTATGCCGCGGGCCACCTCGCCGACGAGGAAGGCATCACCGTAGAGGCGGAAGGCATCTTCATCCAGCCGAAGTGGGCTCGCGGCTAGGCGCGATGCCGACGAGGCTGCGTGTGATGGCCGCGATTTCGGAGACCAGTACCCGCGCCGCCCCGTTGTCACCTGGCAGCAGCGCCGCCTGCGCGCGCACCTGCGCGTCCGCCGCCGTCAGCGCGGCGACGTCGACGGTCCATGGCAGTGCGGGATTCGGCGGTGCGCCCCGCAGCGCTTCGACGTAATCGTCGACCGCAGCGATGAAATCGGGAGTCAGCTTGTCGGGCGACTGCATCGGCAGGCTGCGCTCGAGCGACGTGCACGCGCTGGTGACCGCGTTGAGCGCGGTGCGATAGGAGCGCAGCCACCGACGTAGATCCCGCGAATCCATCCGCGCGGCGCCGGACGCGGCTTCGAACGCGGCCCGCGCCCGGAACGCGCGCTGCCAGGCGGCCGACATGGCGTCGGCAGGGTGATCGAGTTCATGGACGAATGCCTTGACCACCGTTGCCGCATAATCGATTTCGGTCTTGAGTAATTCGCCGGCGCGTTGCTGTAGCCGCGTCAGCGCATCATCGGGTAGCACCACATGCGCCATGACCGCCAGCCCGCCGCCGATCACGACGGAGAACAGCCGGTCTTCCACTGTTGCGCCGGCCGCGGCGGCGTCGATATTCATCAGGAACACCGCGGCGGTCGCCACCCCCGCGCTCGCCGCGATGTAGCCGAATCGCACCACCCAGAAGGTGACGGCGAGAAACCCCACGGTCAGCACCGCGGCGGCCGCACCTGTCGGCTGCCAGATCGTGGTGATCACCGACGCGAGAATGATGCCACCGGCGATACCCGCGACCCGGCCGACGCAGCGGGTGTAGGTGTGCGCCGTCTCGGGCCGTAGAACGAACAGGACGGTGAGCGCGATCCAGTGACCGTGCTCGATCGGGGCGAACCGGTCGGCGGCGGTGGCCAGCGCCAGGGCCGCCGACAACCGCACGGCATGTCGCAGGATCGGCGACGCCCAGGTCAGGTGCCCGCGGACCTCGGTGAGCGCGGTCCGCAACGGGCTGATCACCACGGGTTGAAGGAGGTCGGGAAACCGGAACTCGGCCGCTTGCTGTAGTTGCTTCGAGAACCGCTGCGCGGCTACCGCTTCCGGCCCCTTCATGGCCGACACCACGGTGTCGACGCGGACCAGGGCGTGCTCGGCTTCGCGTCGTGCGTTGTGCTTGTTCTCGGCGATGGCGTCGAGCGCCACCGCGGCATCGTTCAGCATGTGCGACACACGTTCGCGCTCATCGCCGTCGGCTCCGCGCAGCGCCACCAGCGTTGCCATCAACCGCTCGGGTAGGCGATGGCCGCCGTGGTAAGCCTCGGGCCGCCTGGTGGCCTGGGTGTCGGCGAACGCGTCGCGAAGCCCGGTCAGTTGAGCCGCCTCCGGGGGTTCGTCGTCATCGGCGGTGATGCGTCGCGCCTCGTCGGCCAGGGACCGGTACGCCAATGCCAACGCGTCGCTCTGCGTGCGCCAACGTTGGGGAGGCCAGACGGCGATGAGCGCCGCCTGCACGCAGCCCGTCGCGATCGTCAGTATCGTGGGCAGCGCGACCGACGTCACCGACGGCGCAATCGGAGGCGCGATCACCAGCAGCGCACTGCCCGCGGCGGCGACGAGCCCCGCATTGCCCCCGAGCGCCCACTGCATGCCGGCCGCCAGGCACCACACCGCGACGACGACGATGAACACGATGGTGTACGCCGATGTCAACGCTCCGACGAGGACGGCGCCGGCCATCTGCAAGGCCACGATGATGACGAGTTGCACACGTCCGCCGGGGCTGTCCTGCAGTGCGATCGCGCCACAGACCACCCCGGCGGCGGCTGTCCAAACCCCGGCGGCACCGCCGCCGATGGCCAGCGCGAAGATCGCCATAGCCAGGACACCGAGCAGGCTGCGAACGACCGCGCCGAGGTCCGGCGTGGGCGGCTTCAACACCTCGAAGACCCGGCTGGCAGTGGTCATCCACCCATTCTGACGCCACCGAAGCCGCTCGACGGCCGAACTCGGTGCGAGTCGCGCGACAAGGCCGCCGCGTCGTTTTCGGGATGGACGATCGGTCTCGGTGAGCCCGGCGCCAAACAGCTTGTGGCACATGGCAAGAACCCACAATGGTTTACGTATCCGTCAACAGCTGAGTCCGTTTTCGATTTGGCTGTATAAGTTCAATTTGCCCGATAGAGTCGGCGCTGGGTTTATAGAGCAGCCGGAGGTGCCGATGCCCAACAATGCTGTCGTGTTCGACGGCGTTGCTGGACCTTGCCCTGCGCACCGCATTCCGCCCCCCGTTCAGATTCGCCGATCAGCAATGAGTGCCGGCATGTCCGGCCGACGAAGGGACCCTTGATGAGTACTGCAGCAGAACGGGCGGCTCAACTCGAACTGACGTCCCGACTCAAATCGGCGTACCCGGAACTTCCCGATGCGCCGACCCCGGACATGCTCGACCACGGCCGGATCACCGCGTATCTCAAGCCCGTCCACGACGTCGGCGGCGAGCCGGACGCGCCGATGAAGTACGAAAACAAGCAGTACGAGCTCTGGGAACACATGACGTACGTCATCTGCGAGGTGCTGGGCTGGCGCGGTATCTGGCTGTCGGAGGAGAGACGGCGCATCGGCAACGTCGACGTCGGGCGCGCGGAATATCTGGGCCTGCCCTACTACGGCCGCTGGTTGCTCGCTGTCGCTCGCGTTCTGGTGGAGAAGCACCACATCGGGCTGACCGAGTTGAGCGAGCGGATGGCCGAGGTCCAACAGCGCTACGCGGGCGGGCTCGAGGGCAAGACGCTGGAGGCCAAACCGAAGTCCGAGGGCGACGGATCGCACGTCAAGCGCAACCAGCACGCCGAAGAGGCGAACGGGAAGGGCGATCCGCAGTGCTATTCCGGTCAGGCCGGGACGCCCAGGTTCAAGGTCGGTGATCCGGTCGTGGTGCGCGAACTCCCGGTGATCTTCTACACCCGCACCCCTGAATACGTGCGCGGTGCGACCGGCGTAATCGAGGCCGTCGCTTACGAGAGCCCGGCCGCCGAGGACGAAACCTGGGATCGTCCCGCAAAGCCGGAGTGGTTTTACGTCGTGAAGTTCAACATGGCCGACCTCTGGTACGGCTACACCGGAACCGACAACGACGTCATATCCACCGAGATTCCCGAACACTGGCTCGACGCCGCCAAATAGACTCTGACAGAAGGGATTCGATTTGTCTGACCACGACCACGATCACGATCACGACCGGACCGTCGCGCCGATGGTCGACGAGATCACGGACTTCGAGGTTCTGGAGATCGCCCTGCGCGAACTGTGCATCGAGAAGGGCATCTTCACGGCCGAGGAGCACCGCTTGATGACCGAGTTCGCCGAGCAGATCGGCCCGACTCCGGCTGCGCGTCTGGTCGCCAGGGCGTGGCTTGACCCGAAGTTCAAGGAGCTCGCTCTCGCGGAGCCGATGACGGCGAGCAAGGAGGTCGGCGTCGATTGGTTGCACCCCACCGGATGGGGGACACCGAGCGACTTCACCGCGTTCCAGATCCTCGCGGACACCCCCACGGTGCACAACGTGATCGTGTGCGCGTTGTGCTCCTGCTACCCGAGACCGATCCTCGGCAACTCACCCGAGTGGTACCGCACACCGAATTACCGTCGGCGCCTTGTCCGCTGGCCGCGGCAGGTGCTCGCCGAGTTCGGGCTTTATCTGCCCGACGAGGTGACGGTCCATGTGCAGGACTCCAACCAGAAGCACCGATTCATGGTGATGCCCCTGCAGCCCGAGGGCACCGAGGACTGGACCGAGGATCAGCTCGTCGAGATAATCACCCGGGACTGCCTGATCGGGGTGGCGCTGCCGAAGGCGGGGGTCACGACCAACATGATCGTCGACACCCGTCCCGCGATTCATCCGGGCAACGCCGGATGAACGCCGCCGACGGTCCCGCGTCCATCGAGTCCTCCCGCATCGCGCCACTGGAGGAAATCGTCGAGCGCGATCAGGTCTGGTCCCGAATGGCCGCCAAGTGGGGCGTCGAAAATCCTGTGCCACCGTGGAAGTCGAGCTTGGACGGGATGTGCGACGCTTTGGACAGGGCCTCGTGTGACGAGAACATCCCTGATTTCAAGCAGCGCCGCGACGAGGAGGACGAGCTATCGGCGACGCTGTACTCCAACCTGCCTTATCCCGAGAACCAGCTGATGTCGCTGGCGCATTCTCTGGTGAGCCGAGGCGTCATCGACGAGGCCGAACTCGAGCAGCGGCTGGCGAGCATCCGGGCGAGGCTGGAAGCCTGACCACGTCCTCGCGGTAGGTTCGACCGGTGGAAAAGGTGATCATCGCGCTCCGGCGCGCGGATGCGGATGACGCATGGTGCACGAGGATGCGGACCGACGTCGCGGCGGACCTGCTCGAGCTCGGATTGCCTGGGCTGGCCGTCAATGTGCGCGACGGTGTCGTGCGCAACTCACTCATGACGTTGACGACCCTCGAGCCGCCGGTCGTCGGGTTCGTCACCCTGTGGGCGCATCAGTCGTACGCCGAGCCGGTGATCGCGGCGTTGTCCCGGCTGGCATCCGAGGCGGACGAGGTTGCCGCTTACCTCGTCACCGAATCGGTGCCGTTGCCGCCGCCCGCCACCGCCGAAGGAGCGCGCACGGACGGCTTCGCGAACATCGCGCTACTGCGCAGGCCCGAGGACTTGGACGAGGCGACCTGGCTGCGGCGCTGGCACATCGACCACACACCGGTGGCCATCGAAACGCAGTCCACGTTCGGCTACACCCAGAACGCGGTGGTGCGCGCCTTGACTCCGGACGCCCCGCCGATCGACGCGATCGTCGAAGAGCTCTTCCCCGAAGCGGCTGTCACCGATCTGCACGCGTTCTTCGGCGCTCCCGGCGACGCCGAGCTGAGCCGCCGGATGGACCGAATGGTGGCCAGTACCTCGGCATTCGGGGCGAACCGCAACGTCGACACCGTGCCGACGAGCCGCTACGTTTACCGAACGCCGTTCGTCACCGACAACCGGATCGGGTGAGGTCAGATGCCCACACTGGAGGAAGCCTTCGCCCTTGCGGCCGACGACAGCGGCCTCGCTGTGGTCGCGACCGTGCGCGCCGACGCCACGGTCCAGGCGTCACTGGTCAACGTCGGTGTGCTGACCCATCCCGCGACGGGGCAGCCGGCCCTGGGCTTCGTCACCTACGGAAAAGTGAAACTGGCGAACCTGCGCGCACGTCCACAACTGGCGGTCACGTTCCGAAAGGGATGGCAGTGGGCCACCGTCGAAGGCACAGCGGAGTTGGCGGGTCCCGACGACCCTCAGCCGTGGCTGGCCGATTCCGAGCAGCTTCGTCTGCTGTTGCGTGAGGTGTTCACCGCCGCCGGTGGCACACACGACGATTGGGACGAATACGACCGGGTGATGGCCGAGCAGCGCCGCACGGTCGTCCTTATCGCACCCGCCCGGGTGTACAGCAACGGCTAGCGCATACGCTGCTGGCGTGATTCTCGAGATTGTCGACGACCAGCGGGTGCGGACCCTGACGCTCAATCGGCCCGACGTCCTCAACGCGTTCAACGAGGAGCTGTACTTCGCCACCGCGACCGCGCTGAACGAGGCCGCCGCCGATCCGGAAGTCGCCGTGGTGTTGCTGACGGGCGCCGGGCGGGCGTTCAGCGCCGGCAACGACCTCAACGAAATGCAGAGGCGCATCACCGATCCCGAGTTCAACGAGAAGGGCAGCCACTTCTCGACGATGATCGAGGCGCTCGCCGACTTCCCCAAACCGTTGATCATTGCGGTCAACGGAGTGGGGGTGGGCATCGGCGCGACGATCCTCGGTTACGCGGATCTGGCGTTCATGTCCTCAGCCGCACGCCTGAAGACCCCCTTCACCAGCCTCGGCGTGGCGCCGGAAGCGGCGTCGTCGTACCTGTTGCCACGGTTGATGGGCCGGCAGAACGCCGCATGGCTGCTGCTGTCCTCGGAATGGGTCGGTGCCGAGGAGGCGCGGGCGATGGGGCTGGTCTGGAAGGTCTGCGAGTCCGACGATCTGTTACCAGAGGCACGCCGTCATGCCGAAATCCTTGCCTCCCGGCCGATTTCGAGTCTCATGGCCGTCAAGCAGACGATCATCGCGCCGACCCGCGAGGGCATCGCCGCGGCGACGGAAAGAGAGAACGGGCACTTCGCGGTCCTGATGGGCGCGGCCGCCAATGCCGCCGCCTTGGCGGATTTCACCGGCAAGGGTCAGTAGGCGCCTGCCGAAACCCGTCAGGGTCGTTCACAGCTGAAATCTCTTCTGTCACTTTGGTTTCTGTTGCCCCAGCCTGGGTTGGGTTGTCGGTGGTCGAATGTATGTTCGAGTCATGTTGGCGACCCCGGTTCAGGTGGCGATGGCCGCGCTGCGGTCCGCCCACAAGTCGCTGGCCGGCTGCGACCTGGACATGCTCACCCACCGCGAACTGCTCGACGTCCTCGACGAGCTGGAGATGTTGTCGTGCCAACTGCCCGCGCAGTGGCACCGCGCGCTGACCCGACTACAGACCGAAACGACGCCCAAGGAGTTGGGCGCCAAGAACTGGAAAGACGTGCTGCGGATCCGGTGGCGGATCTCAGCGACCGAGGCCAACCGCCGCCTGGCCGAAGCGCAGGTGCTCGGGCCGCGACGGGCGTTGACCGGTCAACCGTTGGCGCCGGTGCTGCCCGCGACCGCCGCCGCCCAAGCCGCCGGGCAGATCACCGGTGAACATGTGGACAAGATCCGCGACGCCATGGGACGCCTTCCCGGGTTCGTGGATGCCGCCACACGTGAGGAGATCGAACAAGACTTGGTGCGTATCGCGGTCGGTGTCGGGCCCTACGAACTGGGCAAGGCCGCCACCACCATGCTGTTCCTCTTGGATCAGGACGGCCCGGAACCCGAGGACACCGAACGACAGCGCAAACGCGGTCTCATTTGTGGCCCGCAGGGCCGTGACGGCATGGTCTCCATCAAAGGCGACCTGACGCCGGAAGCGTGGGCAGTGCTCGAACCCATCTTCGCCAAATGGGGCGCACCGGGCATGTGCAACCCCGACGACGACACCCCGTGCATCAGCGGCACCCCGTCACAGGAGCAGATCGACACCGATCACCGCACCCTGGCCCAACGCCAACACGACGCCCTGCTCGCCCTGGGCCGCAACGCGTTGGAATCCGGCGAGTTGGGTCAGCACAACGGGCTACCGACCTCGATCATCATCCGCACCACCCTGCAAGACCTCGAGTCCCGCGCCGGAGTGGGCACCACCGGCGGCGGCAGCCTCATACCGATCACAGATGTGATCCGCCTGGCCGCCCACGCCCACCACTGGCTGGCGGTGTTCGACAAATCCACCGGACAAGCCCTGGACCTGTTCCGCGCGCGACGCACCGCGTCGGCGGCGCAGCGGATCATGTTGATCGCCCGTGACGGGGGCTGCACCAAACCGTGCTGTGCGGTGCCGGCCTACGGCGCGCAGGTGCATCACGCACTGCAGGATTGGGCTGATGGCGGCAACTCCAACGTCAACGAGATGACCCTGGCGTGCGGCCCGGATAACCGCCTCGTAGAAAGAGGCGGCTGGACGACCACCATCAACGACCACGGCGACGCCGAATGGCACCCACCACCAGGCCTCGACACCGGCCAAACCCGCATCAACTACCACCACCGCCCCGAACTACTCCTGAAACCACCAGACAAAGACGACGGGAACAACGAACGCGGACCCTAAGGTTCTACCGGCTCAGCGTTCTTTTCGCACAGCCGTTCTTCGACGGGCAGCCGGCGACATCGTGATGGGTGGCGATGATGGCGCGCAATGTACGGCGGCATCGGCCGCAGTCGCCTCCGGCGCCGCAGGCTTCGGTGATCTGCTTGGAAGTGCAGGCGCCGTTGGCGACGAGCTGGTCGACGTCGTGGCTCGTCACTCCCATGCACAGGCATACGAACATCGGCGGCTCAGCTCTGCTCGTCGATGCTCATGAGGTGGGCGAATCTGCCCACGAACTGGGTGGGGTAGGGCCCGAGGCCCGCATTCGACATCCATTCGGCGGCCGCATCCGGATGATCGATCCATTGCCGAGCCGCGGTCTCGTCCTCGATTTCCTGCAGGATCATCACTTCCTGTCCGTCGTCGAGCGCGCGATAAACCCAGATCTTGCGTACTCCGCCGCGTTTGAAGCGGTCGAGTCCGTCGTGCACCTTGACCATCAGTGCAGAGACGTCTTCGACCGAGGACATGACGCCGACGACGACCCGGCCGACACGTTCGTCGGCTGACGGCGGGTACAGATCGATCTTTTCGACGACCTCGCCACCGAAGATCGGTGGAATGTCGTCGGCACCCGAAATGTTGAACCACTCGAAAATTTCGGGTGACCGCAGTACATCCCGCATCGAACGGACGTGCCGAATACCAATGGTCACCAATACTCGGTTCTGTTCCCATATGGATGTGTAGAGAACGACATGGTGTGCTCCGATAGCGGCGAGTCCGTCGGAATGCTTCTTCAGCCACGTCCACATGCGATCGACGTCATCGACGCGGAAATCGCATGCGAGAATGAGTGAGTGCAGATCGAAATCACTCATTCCCATTCCCTATCCATAGGCTAGGCTTGCAAGCGTTAGCGCAGTCTAACCTTACTTAGCCTAGGCAGTCCAGAGTAGGTACCTGATCTGCGCCCCGTCGGTGTCCCGATCGTTCGCGATCACCCCGAAAACACGCCCAGGGCAACGATAAAGATGCGCCAATACACATTTCCTGCACTAGATTGGGTATGGCACCACCCACAGCGACAACTGCCAGCCCTCAAGTTGCCTAGGAGCGATGATGCAAGGGGATCCCGACGTTCTGAAATTGCTCAACGAGCAACTGACGAGCGAATTGACCGCCATTAACCAGTATTTCTTGCATTCGAAGATGCAGGCGAATTGGGGATTCACCGAGCTTGCTGAATATACGCGCAAAGAGTCGTTCGAAGAAATGCAGCACGCCGAGTCGATCACCGACCGAATTCTGCTTCTTGACGGCCTGCCGAACTATCAGCGACTGTTTTCGCTGCGAATTGGTCAGACATTGCGTGAACAATTCGAGGCCGACCTGGCCATCGAATACGAGGTGATAGGGCGGCTGAGGCCGGGCATCATCATGTGCCGCGAGAAGGAGGACGCCACCTCGGCGAACCTCTTGGAGGGCATCCTGGCCAACGAAGAGGAGCACATCGACTACCTCGAAACCCAGCTCCAGTTGATGGATAAGCTCGGCGTCGAGCTGTACTCGGCCCAGTGCGTATCCCGGCCGCCAACCAGCGCATAGCCAACGGCACATTCGTCGCCAGTCCCCAACTTCATGGGGCCCATCGTGACGCCTGATCTTCCGTGGGTGGCGTAACTTTCATAGCCTGTCTAACGATAGGTCTGATGGGTACGCCACCGAAGGAAGGCAGGTATGACGAGCACGCGAACGGACGCGGCTGCCGCAGATTGTGAATCTCCCAGCGCGCTGATCAGCGCTGGGCGCCGCAACATCATCTTTGTTGCGGTGCTGCTCGGCATGTTGATGGCGGCCCTGGATCAGACCATCGTGGCCACCGCGCTGCCGACCGTCGTCGCTGACCTCGGGGGAGCGGGCCACCAGTCCTGGGTGGTGACCAGTTACCTATTGGCCTCCACGATCGCCACCGCGATCGTCGGAAAGCTCGGCGATCTGTTCGGCCGCAAGGCCGTCTTCCAGGTGGCGGTCCTGTTCTTCCTCGCCGGATCCGTCCTCTGTGGGCTCGCGGGCTCGATGACGATGCTGGTCGCATCGCGCACACTGCAGGGCATCGGTGGTGGCGCGATGATGGTCACGGCGATGGCTGTCATCGGCGAAGTCATCCCGTTGCGCGAACGAGGTCGCTATCAGGGCGCGCTCGGTGCCGTGTTCGGAGTCACCACCGTCATCGGCCCGCTACTCGGCGGGTTCTTCACCGATCACCTCAGCTGGCGATGGGCGTTCTGGATCAATGTGCCGATCGCGCTTCTCGTGATCGTGGTCGGAACCCTGGCCATCCCGTCGTTGGCCAAGGCCGGCAGGGCGGTCATCGACTACGCGGGCATTCTGTTCATCGGTGTGGCCGCGTCCGGCCTGACGCTGGCCACCAGCTGGGGCGGCAGCACCTACGCCTGGTCGTCTCCGATGATCATCAGCCTCTTCGTCGGTTCCGCACTCGCACTGGCAATCTTCGTCTGGGTGGAATCCCATGTCGCAGAGCCGATTCTGCCGATCCGTCTGTTCGCCAGCCCGGTATTCACGGTGTGCTGCATCCTCGGCTTCATCGTCGGATTCGCGATGCTGGGTGCACTGACATTCCTGCCCACGTTCATGCAATTCGTCAACGGCGTCTCGGCGACCGAGTCGGGTATGCGCACCTTGCCGATGGTGGCGGGGATGCTGATCATGTCCATCGGAAGCGGGCAGATCATCGGCCGCACCGGCCGGTACAAGGTGTTCCCCGTCGTGGGCACCGCCACCATGGCGGTGGGGTTCGCGCTGCTGTCACAGATGGGGGCTGCCACACCGCTGTGGCAGCAGTCGGTGTCGCTGTTCATCCTCGGCGCAGGTATCGGTCTGTGTATGCAGGTTCTGATTCTCGTCGTCCAGAACACCTCCAGCTTTGCCGACCTCGGTGTGGCAACGTCCGGGGTCACGTTCTTCCGGACGATCGGAAGCTCTTTCGGCGCAGCGATCTTCGGCTCGCTGTTCGCCAACTTCCTTGCCGGCAAGATCCCGGCTGCGCTGGTGGCCAGCGGGGCGCCCGCCAGGGCTGCGGATTCCCCGCAGGCACTGCACGCGCTGTCGCCGGAGATGGCCGCACCGATCGTCGACGCATATGCGGACTCGCTCGGCACTGTGTTCCTCTGCGGGGTACCCGTCGCAGTTGTCGGCTTCGTGGTTTCGCTCTTCCTCAAAGAGGTGCGACTGCGCGAAATCGAAACCGTATCGGCGAGCGACCTCGGTGAGGGTTTCGGGATGCCGAGCACCGAGTCGCCCGAGAAGATCCTCGAAGTGGCCATCGGGCGGATCTTCCGCGACTCGCCCGAGATTCGGCTACGCAGTCTCGCCCAACTCCCCGGGTGCAATCTCGACGTCACCCAGATGTGGGCACTGCTCCAGATCTATCGGCAGAACCAGGTGTTCGGTACGGCCACGCTGACCGACATCGCCGAACGTCTGCGGGTGCCCCACGAGGTCATCGAGCCCACCTTCGACGGGCTGATCCGCGACGGACTGGTGCTGGGAGGCGGCGGCAGGCTGTGGCTGACCCAGGCCGGAATGAAGCAGGTCGACGCGATATCCGGGCTCATCGTAGGACGCATCGTCGACAAATTGGCCACGTCATCCTCGTTCGAAGGACGGCCCGACGGTGATCAGGTCGAGGCGGCGCTCGAACGAATCGCGCATCGTATGCTCGTGCAGCGGAACTGGACTGAGGACCGCGGCGAACTGGACGCAGCCCGCAGCCGCGCAAGCTAGGTTGCGCGTCCTTCGCTCATCAGCCGCGGCGCAGGGCTACCGCCGTGACGTCGTCACCGTCGAGCATCTCGTCCGCATTCGCACACAGGTAGTCCACGACCGCCTGCGGGCCCGTCCCATTGCCATCGGCGCACTGCGAGATGGCGTCCTCGAGTCCCTCGATCGAACCGCCCCATAGGTCGAGCACACCGTCGCTGACGAGCAGGATCATGTCCCCCGGGGCCAGGCGGTCGGAGAGTTCCTGCCAGTGGTCGTCCAATCCCATGGGCATGTCGTTGGACGCCAGGCGCTCGATGCGGCCGGACCGGGTGCGGATGACGAAGTGCAACCCATGACCCGCGTCGGCGAACAGGAAGTCGCCAGAGTCCATGTCGACCCGGACATAGGACAGCGTGACGAACGCGCTGATCCGGCGCAGATCGCCCTCGAGGATGCCTGCTGCACCGTTGACCACAGTCGATGGGGTCGCTGCGGGATCGTTGGAGCGCAGCGCCGTGCGAGTCGCCGCGGCGAGCATTCCCGCGTCCATGCCCTTACCCATGACGTCGCCGAGGCTCAGCACGATGGAGGGTTGACGCACGCGCACGTCGTAGAAGTCCCCGCCGACTTGTCGGGCCGGGCTGGTGAACGTGCCGAAGGTCCAACCTGGCGTTGCGGGCAAGGCGCCCGGTACCAGTGCACGTTGCACCTCGACGGCCCGGTTCATCTCCGCCAGCTCGAGCTGACGTAACCGCTCCGATTCGGTGACGTCGTGGAAGTGCAGGACGAACTCGGTCCCTTCGGGCTTCTCGCCGATGACGGCGATACTCACCTGCAGACTGCGCCCGTCGGTCAGCCGCATCGTCAACCGCGCGTTGTCGTCACCATCGAGAGAATCGGCGGCGGTCGAAAGCTCGGCCATGCCGTCCGAACCCATAAGCAGGTCAAGGTTCGTGATGCCCTCCCGCAGCCCGGGCAGCAGGTCGCGTGCTGAGGGGTTGGCGCGCTCGACAATCCACTGGGTGGACGCACGGAATACCAGCAGTTTCCCGGCCACCGAGGAGTTGAAGCTCTTGCGGAACAACTCCTCGCTCTCGTAGAGCTCGGCTCGTGCTGCCTGCGAGGTCTGAAGCTCGTCGACGATGCGCCGCCGCATGTCGTTTACATCCTGTGCGATCCCCCGAATATCGCTGGGACCCTCGACCGGGATCGTCGCGGCGAAATCACCCTTGGCGATCCGCCGGCATGCCGCCGCGACGCCGGCCACAGGCCGGGTGACTGCGCGGCGCACCAAGAGGGTCAGCGCCAGCGCGGTGCCCACCAGCGCGACCAACACAATGATCAGCACCTGGTTCAGCCATGACTGAAACTGCTGCAACTGGGCGCGGGCGTCGTTTCTCGCCGAAACGAGGTTTTCATTTTGTCTGTCGAACAGGGCGCGCAGATTGTCGAACTGGGCCTTGCCGCGGTCGGCCTCCGTGGTGCTGAGCGGGTAGGGCTCACCAGGTGACACGCGTGCGATCAACGGTTCGGCGTAGCTGGTGCGCCATTGCTCGGCCGCTGTTTCGATCGCGTCCAGATCGGCAAGCAGGTCGTCGTTACCCGTCAGGCGTTCGCGCACCCGAGCGGCGGCGGCCTGTTCGGCCTGCTGACCCTCGACGTACGGCTCGAGGAATCGGCGGTCGCCGGTGATGACGTAGCCGCGCACACCGGTCTCCTGGTCACGCAGTCCCGCTTGCATCTGAAAGGCGGTGGCACGTGCGGGCGATGTTATGTCCACCAGTTGGCGAATTGCAGCGTCGGTGCGGTATTGCAGCACCGCGATGGACACCGAACCGCAGAGGACGACCACACCCATCACGCACAACACGACCATCAACCACCCCTGTACGGTCAGCCGCGAGTACATGCGCCGCCGACGCGAGTTCGCGGCGTCGGCATCAGCGGAGGCGGGAGCGCTCACCGCGCGCGGCTCACCCTGCACGGCGTAAGGCCACCGCGGTGACGTCGTCGCCATCCAGTAATTCGCCGGCGTTCGCACACAAGTAGTCGACGGCCTCCTGTGGGCCCGTCCCAGTCCCGTTGGCGCACTGCGCGATTGCGTTCTCGAGTCCGTCAAGCGAACCGCCCCACAGCTCGAGCACTCCGTCACTGACGAGCAGGATCATGTCCCCCGGGGCGAGGCGGCCGGAGAGTTCGCGCCATTGGTCGCCCAATCCAACGGGCATGTCGTCGGACGACAGCCTTTCAACCCGGCCAGATCTGGTCCGGAGGACATAATGCAAGCCGTGACCCGCGTCTGCGAACCGGAAGTCGCCGGAGTCGATGTCCACCTGTACGTAGGCAAGCGTGACGAATGCACTGATGCGACGCAGATCGCCTTCGAGAATGCCAGCCGCATGCGTGACGACCGCCGACGGAGTCATACCGGGATCGTGGGACCGGAGCGCGGTGCGAGTCGCGGCGGCGAGCATTCCCGCGTCCATGCCCTTACCCATGACATCGCCGAGGCTGAGCACGATGGAAGGTTGATGCACGCGCACGTCGTAGAAATCGCCACCGATCTGTTTGGCCGGGCTGGTGGACGTGCCGAACGTCCAGCCCGGCGTCTCGGGGAGTTTGCCAGGCAGCAGTGCACGTTGAACTTCGGCAGCCCGGTTCAGTTCCTCCTGCTCCAGCTGACGTAGCCGCTCCGATTCAGTGACGTCGTGGAAGTGCACGACGAACTGGGTCCCTTCAGTCGTCTCGCCGATCACGGCGATACTCACGTTGAGGCTGCGCCCGTCGTCGAGCTGCACGACGATACGGGCGTTGTCGCCGACAAGGGAATCGGCGGCTTGCGAGAGTTTGCCAACGGCATCCCGACCCATCAAGGTGTCAAGGCTCCTGATGCCACCTTGCAGTCCGGGCAGCAGAGCCCGTGCGGAGGGGTTGGCACGCTCGACAATCCATTGATCGGCCGTCCGGATGCCCATGAGCTTGCCGGCGACCGACGAGTTAAAGCTCTTGCGGAACAACTCCTCGCTCTCGTGTAGCCGCGATGACATCTCCCGCTCGGATCCCACCAGAAGGGACAGCGTGAGCAAGACCGCGACTATCGATAACTGATAGGCCTGTAGTAGGGCAACTCCCGTCGGCCCACCTAGCTGATCGAACGCGAATGGGCCCAAACCGTTCACGCTGCCGTGCGATGCAATACTCGCAACTCCGATGAGGACGAGGGACAGCTGCAGGGTCGACAGTCGAAGCGCCGCGGCCACCAAGGACGGAAAGGTCAGAAACGCCAACGGCAGTAGCGTGTCGTCGAATATGAACACACCGGTGGCGGTTCCCAGCGTCCAGATGACGTGGCCCACCGTTTCGGCGTAGCCCGCCCGTTGTATCCGGTAAGTCGGCGCCATGAGCAGCGGAGTGAGAAGCGCCATTCCCGCAACATGCTTGAGCACAGCGGTTTGGAGCGTTTCCACGGCCCCGGCCGGATACCCGAGCAGATAAAAGGCGGCGGAGGCCAGTACGCCGTAGAGCGTCGCCGACACCAGTGCGATCGCCAGAAACCTGGCCAGATCGCTCGGAGTGAACAGTTGCGGTCGGCGGTCCTGGCGACCGCGAAGGAGTAGCGTGCCGACAATCATCTCGACGGCTAGGGCCGCGGTCAACGCGGCAGCGAGGGGTGCAGGCCGCCCCAACCACACCAAGATCGGCAACGATACGGCCGCAACTGCCAGCGCAAGCATCCAGGTGTACCGTCGCCGAAAACAGATGCCCAGGCCCAGAGCTATGCCCGAGGCCGGCGACCATGGCGGCGTCAACAGGCCCGACGGTTGGAGCCTCAGGGTGATCGCTGTCACCACGGCCAAAGCGAGCAGCATGACGATGATGAACACGGCGTCGGGAATCTGCCACCTGGCAATGCGGAAAGGCGGTGTGTCCGACCCATGACCAGCGTGCGATAAGCGTGGGCTCGACGTGACCTGGTCAGACAATTCAGCCGTGCCCGTCACAGGAAGCCGCGCATCCTCATTCGGATCGACGCCGAGTCAGCGTCCAGTGATTGCCCTTCTGATCGCGCCAGTAGGACAGCTCGTCGAGTACGCGATGCGCGAGTGCCAGTCCGCGGCCGCTTTCGGAGGCCTCGTCGGCCATGGTTATCCGGGTCAGGTCGACCTCCGCGGGATGGCCGTCGTCGGTGAAGGTGACGGCCACGCTTTCCGGGCGCACGTCAACCACCATGCGCAATCGCACTGGCCGCCCGTCACCTGAGTACGCGATGATGTTCGTACCGATCTCACTGACCGCGAGTTCTATGCACATCTTGGTGTGCTCGGAAACTTCTTCTTCCGCCCACGCCAGTTCGAGTGTCTGCTGGATCTCCGCCAGCGTGTCGGGACCGGTCAGGGCCTCCATGGCGTGCTCACTCATTCGAAAGCGCTGTCCGCCGACGCATAGGTACGCAAGACCCGGTCAAGGTTGCTCAACTCCAGCACGGTGCAAACCTGCTGTGTGGGAGCCGCAATGCGCAAGTCGCCACCCGCATTCCGCGCAATCTTCAGGGCCGCGATCAACGCGCCCAAACCGGACGAATCAATGAATTCCGTGGCGCTGAGATCGACGACGATTCGACTCACGCCACCATCAACGATGTCATTGAGCTGTTTTCGTAGCGCGGGGGCAGCCACCATGTTCAGCCTCCCGGTCGGCTGCACCACGACGACACCCGACTCCGTTGTCCGAGTGGAAAAGTCGCTCATCTTTCCTCCTTCTTCGTCGTAACCGTCGTGGCACCACCCCTGGGACCAGAACCAACGGCTAGACAAAGCCCTCGTGTAGCTTGCCACGTGCGCTCGGTATTGGGATCAAAGCGCGAAAACACACCGGTGCGCGTCACATCGATGGCATCGCGGATTGGAGATTCCGCTCTTCGCCCCAGAAAAGTCCCGGCGACTTACGCTTACACCTGTGGGGGACGCGACGCCGTCAAACGGGTGGCAGGCTGCGACGGGGCTGTCCGATGCTGAAAAGCGAGAACTCAAAGAGGGACTGATAGCGGCTGTTGTCGGCGTCGGGGTGGACGACGCTGCTTCCCAGTTGTTGATTCAACGACTTTCGACCAACCCCGACGCGCTGGAACCCGTAATTCAGCTTTCGCTGAGTGACCCGGCGCGCCTGGCCGCGCTACACAGCACGGGCCTGCTGGACACGCCTGAGAGCGGCGCCCTCGACACCGTCGCGCTGTTGACGGCAGAAGCGCTTGCAACGCCGTTCGCCGCGGTGTCGCTGCTCGACGACAGCCGCGAACTGATCATCGGGCGCAACGTCGTTCACGCTGACGGCGAAAGGGTGCGCCCGGCCAAACTGTCAATCGGCACGTTCACCGTGGTAAGCGGCATCCCGTTCATTGTCGAGGACGCCACCGCGCACCCGCTGCTGGCAAACCATCCGCTCGTGCTCAGCGGTGAGGTCGGGGCGTACGCGGGTGTTCCGATCTTCAGCGACGACGACGACGCGGTCGGTTCGCTCTTCAGTTGGGATACCCGGCCGCTGAACTGGTCGGGCGGTCAGATCCTCGTCCTGCAGGACATGGCCGACCTTGCGAGCGCGAAGATATTTCGCCGACCGATATGACGAAATCGCCAACAATCCTGGAGGCGCCCGACGAACCCACCGATCGGCAGCACCCAGGTGTGCGCGAGACGAACAACGCACTCGCCGGGCTGGTTCGTGTCGGCTGGATCGGCACGGTCATCGCGGTGTCCATCGACATTCTGGCTGCTTCAGCGGCCGTCGCCATAGGTTTGTGGTGGTCATCGGTATCGGAGAGCCTTCCCCCGTCCTCGTGGGTGGTCGCCCTGTTCGTACCCCTTGTCGTGGTGCTGTTCGCCGTGCAATCCCTGTATCGACACAAACTGAACCGAAACTTCATCGACGAGGTCGGACCGATCGAGACCAACGTCGCACTGGCGTCCATCCTGGTGCTCGGCATCACGACTCTCGCCCAAGCGCCGCAGCTCTCCGGACCCGTGGTTTCCAAGACGTGGTTTTGTGCCGCCGTCCTGATGCCGATACCGCGCTTCATCCATTCGCGGATTCAGAAGCGAATGAGGCTCAATCGCCGCTTCATGGCACCCACCCTCATCATCGGGAGCGGGGAAGTCGCCAACCGAATCGTCGAACGGTTGCGCGCCCGCCCCGAGTACGGCCTGCTGCCGGTCGGCCTCCTCGATGCCGAGAATTCCGCTGCGACAGCGGCGGCAGATACGGATGTTCCGATCATCGGACCCCCGGAAAAGATCGGCGCAGCGATAGAGAGCACCGGGGCAGCGGCCGTCCTCATCGCCTTCTCGCGGGTGAGCGACGAATCACTGACCCGCGTTGTTCGGATCGCGCACCGACACAAAGCGCGGGTGTGGGTGGTGCCCCGCATGTTCGACGCGGTCGCCGAGCGGGCGACGGTCGATCATCTCGGCGGCCTGCCGTTGATGTCGCTGCCGAGCGCCGACCCGCACGGCTGGCAGTTCAACGCGAAACACGTGATCGATCGCGTCGGGGCAGCCCTGGGACTGCTCGCGATCTCACCAGTGCTCATAACGCTGGCCGTGTTGGTTCGGCTGAGCTCACCGGGACCGATCTTCTACAAACAGGATCGGATCGGTCGCGACGGACGGGTCTTCCAGTGCCTGAAGTTCCGCTCGATGCGGCCGGCCACAGCTTCAGACGGTGACTTCGAACTGAAGTCGCGTTCGGCTCCTGGTGGCGTCGAAGGCGACGACAGACGGACGGGCATCGGCAAGATCATGCGGTCGACATCGCTGGACGAGTTACCCCAACTGATCAACGTGCTCAAGGGAGAGATGAGCCTTGTCGGTCCGCGTCCAGAACGACCGCAGTTCGTCGAGTTCTTCGAAATCCAGATTCACCGCTACGGCGAACGTCACCGCGTTAAGGCCGGCATGACCGGCTGGGCGCAGGTGCACGGGCTGCGCGGCCAGACCTCGATCGCAGACCGGGTGGAATGGGACAACTACTACATCGAGAACTGGTCACTCGCGCTTGATCTCAAGATCCTCTTGCTGACCGTGCCGGCTGTCTTGCGTGGTTCGGAATAGGGCGGAAAACTAGAACGTGTTCCAATTCGGGGCGGTTCCGGCGTACCATGCCGTCATGAGCCGAATTGGACCCTTTGCCGACGACGACGCCGCAGCTTGGGTGGTGAAGTCACCCGATATCGGCGTCGCCATGGCCGGATTCACCAACGCGGTCTACAACAAGAACCGCCTCCCGATGCGTGTCCGCGAGTTGGCCCGGATGGTCATCGCGCTCGACAACGAATGCGTGGTGTGCCAGAACACCCGCGACTCCGAAGGCATCGCCGCCGGGGTCGACGAGGAGCTCTACGACCATGCCGCCGAGTGGCGAACGTGGCCCGGCTACAGCCCGCAGGAGCGGATCGCCGCCGAGTTCGCCGAGCGATTCGCCAGCGACCACACCGGATTGCGTGACGACGAGGATTTCTGGGAGCGCGCGAGCGAGCACTTCTCCGACGAGCTGCTCACCGACCTCGCGCTGTCGTGTGCGATGTGGCTCGGCATGGGCAGGATGCTGCGCACGCTGGACATCGGCCAAACCTGCAAGATCACGCTGTAGCCGACGCGGCACCCCGCACAATGGCGTAATGACGTCGCGCGCCGCAAAACCTCTCGCCGCAGCCGCCATCGCCCAACTCGAGGCCGACGGTGTCGCCACGTTGATCGGCACCGTCGTGAACCCGGCCGGCCTCACCCACGCCAAGACCGTTCCGCTGCGCCGGATGGGCGCGTTCGCCGATCCCGGACTCGGCGCGAGCCCTGTCTTTCACGTTTTCGCCATCGACCAGACCGGAATCGTGTTCGGCGACGCCATCGGGGTGGTGGGGGACCAGCGCATCCGGATCGACCTCGGCGCGTTGCGCATCCTCGGAGACGGGTTGTGTTGGGCGCCGGGCGCTTTCTTCAACCAGGACGGTTCACCGGATCCCTATTGCAGCCGCGGCACCCTGAGCAGGGTTTCCGACCGTATCACCGAGGCCGGCATCGACACGGTGGTCGGACACGAGATGGAGTTCGTCCTCGTCGGACCGGACGGCAGCGAGCTTCCGTCGCACCTGTGGGCGCAATACGGGCTTGCCGGTGTGCTCGAGTTCGAAGGTTTCGTCCGCGACGTCACCAACGCCGCGACGAACTCCGGCATCACGATCGAACAGTTCCACCCCGAGTACGGCAGGAATCAGTTCGAGATCTCCTTGTCCCCACAGCCGCCGGTGGCCGCGGCCGACGCGCTGGTGATGACGCGCATCATCATCGGCCGGGTCGCCCGGAAGTACGGGCTGCGGGTCAGTCTCTCGCCGGTGCCCTTCGCGGGCAGCGTCGGATCTGGTTCCCATCAACACTTCTCGATGAAGCGAGACGATGTTCCGCTGTTCTCCGGCGGTTCAGCTGCTGCCGGGATGACACCGGAGGGCGAGAGCGCGGTCGCTGGGTTGCTTGCCGGTCTGCCCGAAGCGCAGGGCATCCTGTGCGGCTCAGTGCTGTCCGGATTGCGTATGCAGCCCGGCCACTGGTCGGGTGCGCACGTCTGCTGGGGAACCGAGAACCGCGAAGCAGCAGTCCGTTTCCTCATCGGCGGCCCGAGCAACCCACAGGGGGCCAACGTGGAGGTCAAGATCATCGACCCGTCGGCCAATCCTTACCTGGCGACCGCCGCGATGCTCGGTCTCGCGTTCGACGGCATCGAGCGAGAGCTCACGGCGCCGCCTGAGGTCACCGTCGACCCCGACTCGTTGACCGACGCCGAACGCGACAAGGGAGAAATCCGACTACTGGCGCGCGAGCAGGCCGAGGCGATCGACATGCTCGACCAATCCGCCTTGCTACGAGGGATTCTCGGTGACGAACCGGTGGACGCCGTGGTCGCGGTGCGACGTTACGAGCAGCAGAATTACGGCGACCTGACGCCCGAGGAGCTGGCCGAGAAGTTCCGTCTGGCCTGGAGTGTGTGAGCGCGTGTGACCCGACTGGCCGAACACATCGACGGCGTGCCGCTGATCGACCACCACGTGCATGGCTGCCGGTTGGCGCCGGTTGACCGCCGCCGGTTCGAGGACAGTCTCAACGAGGCAAACACCGAACCGCTGGCCGACTTCGATGCCGCCTTCGACACCCAACTCGGGTTCGCGGTTCGCGCCCACTGCGCACCACTGTTGGGGCTGCCGCGCCACGCCGACGCCGATTCGTACTGGCGGGCGCGTCGCGAACGCTCCGAAGCGGATCTCGCGCAACTGTTCCTGTCATCGGCCAGGGTGTCCGACTGGCTGGTCGATACCGGCTTCGCCGCCGGGGTCGCCGATCTGGCAGAGCTGACCGATTTGTCGGTGGGCCGGGTGCACGAGATCGTCCGGCTGGAGTCGGTGGCCGAACGGGCAATTCACGCGGGCGGCGATTATGCGACGGCGTTCGCCGAGATCCTGCACGAGCGAGCAGCCACGGCGGTGGCGACAAAGTCGATCCTGGCGTACCGCGGCGGGTTCGCCGGTGACCTCTCGGAGCCTCCCGCCGCCGAGGTCGCCAAGGCGGCCCAGCGGTGGCGCGACAGCGGGCAGGCGCGCCTGACCGACCGCGTTCTGTTGCGGTTCGGCTTGTATCAGGGGCTGCGACTGGGAAAGCCGATCCAATTCCATGTCGGCTTCGGCGATCGGGACTGCGACCTGCACACCACCAACCCGTTGTACCTTTTGGATTTCCTGCGGCACAGCGAAGACGTGCCGATCATGCTGTTGCACTGCTACCCCTACGAACGCGAGGCCGGCTATCTGGCGCAGGCGTTCAACAACGTCTACCTCGACGGCGGGCTGGCCATCAACTATCTGGGCGCACGGTCGCCGGCGTTCATCGGCAGACTGGTGGAAATGGCACCGTTACGCAAGATTCTCTATTCATCGGACGGCTTCGGCCCGGCCGAGTTGCACTATCTCGGAGCACGGTTGTGGCGCAATGGAATCCGCGATGTGTTCCAGGGTTTCGTCGACACCGGCGAATGGAGCGAGTCCGACGCTGTGCGCGTCGTGGACCTGATGGCCCGGGGTAATGCCGAGCGCGTCTACGCGCTCGGCTGACTCGTCAGATCAGACCGGTCGCATCGAACATCGGCACGGTGTATGCCGCCGTCACATCCTCGAGCCAGGTCGCGGGCGCGGTGTTGGTCAGCCCGCCCATGTCCCAGTAGTCCTTCCACACCGTGATTTTGCCGTCGTGGACCTTGTGCACGGTGACAAACCTCAGCAGCGCGGTCTCTCCGCTGACCCACTTCCAGGTTTCGGAGTGCTCGTACAGGACGTCGTCGCCATTGCTGACCAGAACGCCGTCATGATTCTCATACGATGCCAACGGCTCGAGTCCGACCTTGAGCTTCGCGATGATGTTCTCGGGTCCTCGAGTGGAAAGCGCCGGCCCTAGGGGCATATCGCAGTAGATGCAGTCGTCAGAAAGGAAGGTCGTCAAGAGCTCCCAGTCGCGCGCCGACAGGGCCTTCCACATGCCCAGCACCGTATCCTCAACTGACACTTGACAACTCCGATTCTTGAATCGCCTGGGCCGGCGCCTTGTGCGCGGCCCGCAGAAATCGTCCGGTGCGCTGCGCGCCTACGACGTCCGTCGGCTCGCCATCGAGGAACACGGCGCGGCCGGCGACGAAGACCGCGCGTACGGTGTCGTCATTGCGGTTGACCATCCGGGACAGGCCGCCGTACTGCTCGACCGGTGACTCGGCGTAGGCCTGCAGCGATTCGTCCAACCGCTCCGGGTCGATCACGACGATGTCGGCGCGGTCGCCCATGCGCAGATGGCCGGCGTCGATGCGGTACCAGTCGGCGAGTTCGCCCGTCAGGCGGTGCACCGCCTGCTCCACCGTCATGAAGGGACTACCGGCCTGCTGCGCTTCGTGGACGTGACGCAGGAGGCGCAGATTCATGTTGTAGAAGGCCATATTGCGCAGATGCGCACCCGCATCGGAGAAACCCATTTGGATGCCGGGATCCCGCGCCAGCTTCTTGAGCACCTCGGGCCGGTGATTGGAGATCGTCGTGCGCCAGCGCAGCGCCGTCCCGTGCTCGAGCACCAGGTCGAGGAACGCGTCGACGGGGTGCAGACCGCCGCGATCGAGGCCCACTTGGCCGAACGACTTGCCGACCACCGACTCGTCGGGGCACGCGACGATCTCGGCGTCGAAGAAGTCGCGCTGCCACACCCGCATCCCGAACTTGCTCTCGTACTGCTTGCGGAACTCTCGGCGGTACGCCTCGTCGCGCAGCAGCTCGTTGCGTTCGACCTCGTCGCGAAGGTGCAGCGCCGCCGCGCCCGCGCCGAACTCCTCGAAGACCACCAGATCGATGCCGTCGGCGTACACCTCGAAAGGCACCGGCAGATGCTGCCAGCGGAAGTTGCCGCCGAGCCGGTTGACCAACCGCGCCAGCGGGCCGAGCAGCTTGATCGCGTACGGGTTCGACTTCACGTCGGCCGCCGACAACAGGCTGGTCTTCAGCGGATTGCGGAAGATGCCCAGCGACTGGAAGACCTGCGAACCCAGGTTCAGCGGGTTCTCGATGTCGGGTCCGGACTGCAGCACCCGACCGGTCCGGCGCAGTTTCGACTTGAGGCGACGCAGTTCCCGCGGCCTGGCGTACGTTGACGGCAGCGTGCGGGACCGGCAGACCTCGCCGTCGAGCTTGTCGAAAAGCAGTTGCTGAGAGGACATTCCGACGAAGCCGGCGCGTAACGCCTCGTCGAGCCACTGCTCCATCTGGGCTTGTTCGCGTCTGGTCGGCCGTTGCCGCTTCTGGGTGGCGCGGTCCAGCCCCATCGTCGCGGCGCGCATATCGGAGTGACCGATGAACGCGGCCACATTGGGTCCGAGCGGGCGCGCCTCCAGCGCCGCGATGTACTCCTCGCAGTTCGTCCAGGTCTTGTGGGTGTCGACGGCGCCGATCACGTGTTCGCGCGGGATCGCCTCGACGCGGCCGAAGATGTCTCCGGCGTCCACGCCGTCGACGTGCACGGTGGACAGTGAGCAGGATCCGAGCATCACCGTGGTCACGCCGTGTCGCAGCGACTCGGTCAAAGCTGGGCCGACCAGAACCTCCACGTCGTAGTGGGTGTGAATGTCGAGCATGCCGGGCAGCACCCACTGGCCAGTCGCATCGATAACTCGTCGGCAATCCGTCTCGTCGAGGTCGGCGGTGCTGATCGCCGCGACGTGACCGTTGCGGATGCCGATGTTGCGCACGGCCGATGGCGCGCCGGAGCCGTCGAACCAGCGGCCGTTTTTGATGATCGTGTCAAAACTCACCACGTCATAGAACAGTGCGGACCCGCAGGTGTCAACGAAATCCGTGAACAGATTTCGATAGTTGTCTACTTTCAGGCCTGACCTGCAATTATCCGGGGGCCCAACCGTCCGGCTGGCGGCCGTCCAGGTCGGTGAAACCGTACTCACGCGCGAGGTCGGCCGACGTGACGGATTGCTGGTTGAAACGTGACCGGCGCGCGTCGGCGGCGATCGCGGCAACCCCGCGCCCGACGTACCTGGGTGTCTCCGACACGGCGAAGGCCGGGGGAGCGACGGGGCCGTCGGAGCGCAGCGGGTCCAGTGCGATATGCCAGTTCTCCTCGGTGACGCCCCAGTTGTCGAGCATCATCTCCGACCGCAGCCAGCCAGGCGTGACGGCCACCGCGGTGGCGCCGAAGCCCGCCAGCTCGTGGCCCTGGCTATAGGCCAGCCGGTTGACGGCGACCTTGGCCAGATCGTAGAACACCGACAACCGATAGTTGTCGTCGTTGAAACTCTTTGTCCCGTCGGTCACTTCGACGAGCAATCCGCCGGGACGGCACACCAGCAGCGGCAGCAGGCAGTGCGACGTGATGAGGTGGGTGTCGATACCCAGCCGTAGGATGCGTAGACCGTCGGCGAGGTCGTGCTCCCAGATCGGCCGGTTCCACAGGGGTGGACCGCCCTTGAGGATCTCCGCGCCCCAGATGTCGTTGACGAGGATGTCGATCGCGCCGTAGTCGCGGCGCACACGGTCCGCGAGACGCGTCACCGCGTCCACATCGAGATGGTCGACCTGCACTGCGATCCCGGTGCCGCCCAGGCCAGAGACGAGTTCGGCGGTTTCCTCGATGGTTTCTGGGCGGTCATAGTCGGATTCGGCGTTGCCGGCCACGCTGCTGCGGCCCGTGCAGATCACCGTCGCCCCGGCTTCACCGAGCGACGCCGCGATGCCTCGCCCCGCGCCGCGCGTCGCTCCGGCCACCACGGCTACCCGGCCGCGCAGTGCATCCGCATCCGGAGTCCAGTCCATGAGTGCATACTTGCGAAAGTGACCCCGTTACAGCGGTATATCGCGGAAGAAATCGCCACCGATCACGTAGACGGGTTGCTGTCCAGACGCGAGGCCCTACGCAGGCTGGCACTGCTCGGCGTGGGCGCCGCGGCGGCGACCGCGTTGATCGCGGCGTGCGGCGAGAACAAGCAGCCGACGTCGAACGCGCCCGTGACGTCGAACGAGCCGGCCACCGTCAGGACACCGCCGCCAGGATCGGAGAACACCGTCCCGTCTGCGCCGATCACCTGGGCCGGCCCCCGTGGGGAACTGCAGGCGGCCTGGGCGCCCGCAGCCGAACCGCGCGGGGGAGTCCTCGTCATCCACGAGAACAAGGGACTCAACGACTACATCCGCTCGGTGGCCGGGCGGTTCGCCGGCATCGGCTACTCCGCGCTGGCGATCGACCTGCTGTCCGCGCAGGGCGGCACGGGTAGGTTCGCCGATCCCGCCGAAGCCACGGCGGCCTTGGGCAAGCTGCCGCCCGAGGAGGCGCTGGCGGATCTGAAGTCGGGAATCGACGAACTCCAGCGCCGGGTGCCGGGCAAGAAGGTCGCCGCGGTCGGCTTCTGTATGGGTGGCGGTTTCGTCTGGCGGCTGCTGGCCTCCGGTGAGCCGCGGCTGGCCGCCGCCGTGCCGTTCTACGGTCCGACGCCCGACAACCCGGATTTCGCCGGCTCCAAAGATGTTGCAGTGCTGGGTATCTACGCCGCCCAGGACCAGCGCGTCAACGCCACCGAGCCGGTCGCGCGGGCGGCGCTGGAGAAGGCCGGCCTGGTATTCGAACTGGTCACCGAACCCGACGCCAACCATGCGTTCTTCAACGACACCGGCGACCGGTACAACGCCACCGCCGCCGAGGATGCCTGGCGCCGGGTGCAGGACTGGTTCACCGCACACGTCGCCTGACGACTTTCGTCAGGGAGTCCGAATTCGCGCGCAATTCAGCTGGGCGTTGATGTCGCGTTGTTGACCGCACATGCGTCCGGGTCAAATTCAGCTCATGCGGGTAGCACAGGTCGCGAATTTCTACGGCCCGCGTTCGGGGGGCCTGCGCACAGCAGTGGATCGTCTCGGAGCGGAGTACTGTGCCCGCGGACATGACGTCTTCCTGGTGGTGCCGGGCCGAACCCTCGAATGGCACGAGCTGCCGTCGGGAGTCGTCCGAATCTCGCTGCCGGCTCGGCTCATCCCGTTCACCGGTGGATATCGTGCCGTGCTGCCCGGGCCCGTCACCGAACTGCTGGCGCAGCTGGCGCCGGATGCACTCGAGGTGTCCGACCGCCTCACCCTGCGCTCGCTCGGTGAATGGGGCAGGCAGCGCGACGTCGCCACGGTGATGATCTCCCATGAACGGCTCGATCGCCTTGTCGGGCAAGTACTCCCGGCGCGTGCCGCCCGCTCGATCGCCGACGCCGCCAACCGCCGCACCGCCGAGAGCTATGACGCGGTCGTGTGCACCACGGCGTTCGCGCGTGCGGAATTCGACAGGATCGACGCCACGAACGTGGTGACGGTGCCGCTCGGCGTGGACCTCGACCAATTCCATCCCAGCCGACGATCCAGCTCGGTCCGGCGACGGTGGGCCCGCCCGGAGCAGACGTTGCTGGTGCATTGCGGCCGTCTCTCGGTGGAGAAGCATGCTCACCGCAGCATTGATACCGTTGCCTCCCTGCGGCACTCGGGTGTGGACGCCCGCCTCGTGGTCGTCGGCGAAGGCCCGATGCGCGCCAGGCTCGAACGCCAGGCCGCCCGCCTGCCCGTCGACTTCACCGGCTACATCGGGTGCCGCGACACCGTGGCCACCATCCTCGCGACCGCCGACGTCGCGATCGCACCGGGTCCGCACGAAACGTTCGGCCTTGCCGCGTTGGAGGCCTTGGCCTGCGGTACACCGGCGGTGGTTTCGCGGACGTCGGCGCTCGCGGAACTTCTCACCGCCGAAAGTGGTGCCGCAGCAGACAACGACCCGGCTGCCATCGCACGAGCGGTCACGTCGATCATCAGCCGTCCAGAGCGGTTGCGGCGCAACGATGCCCGACGCCGCGCAGAACAGTTCACCTGGCCGCGAGCTGCCACTGGAATGCTGAACGCGCTGGGCGCGGGTTAGGCCGCACCGGAGACACAGATTAGGTTGTCGGCATGGGTGGCGTGCCGACCGGCCCACAGGACATCGAGCGAACCCGCACCCTGTGGTTCGCCTTGCTGCTCACAGTGACCAACGGATTCCTCGACGCGCACACCTACATCGCGCGCGGCGGCGTGTTCGCCAACGTGCAGACCGCGAACGTCATCTTCGGCGCGATCGACACGTCGGAAGGCAAGTGGTCTGCGGCGCTCGCCCACGTCTGGCCGCTGCTGGCGTTCATCGTCGGCATGGCGCTGGCATCGCACATCAAATCCGGCCGCGTCGAGCGTCTCGTCCCGCATGCTCTGCGCTGGACCATGGCCGTGCAGGCCGTCTCGCTGGGCATCATCGGATTCGTCCCCGCCTCGGTACCCCACAGCTACGTGACCGTGCCGATCTCGTTCTTGGCCGCCATGCAGATCGGACTGTTTCGCAACATCGGAGACCTGGCCTATCTGCCAGTCGCGACCACGGGCAACCTGATGCGACTCATGGAGTCCGGGTACGACGCGTTTGTCGAGAAACACGCGGCGTCACGGCGCGCATTCGGGGTCTATGGTGCGCTGATCACCGTCTTCGGGGTGGGCGCCCTCGCGGGTTCGTTCGCCAGCGTTGCGTGGGGAGTGCATGCGATCTGGCTGCCTGCCGGATTCCTGGCCATCACACTGTGTTTGTTCATCGTCGATGAGCACTACCTGCGGTGATCTACGATCCAGGGATGATCCGGTCGCTGACGTTCCTCATCGCCGCAGCGACGCTGCCGCTTGCCTGCCCCGCCGTCGCCGTCGCCGAACCCCCGCCCACCTGCACCTACAATTTGTCCCCGCCGCAGGTCGTGGACGTGTCGGGCACGAGGATGGTCACTGCGACGATTTCACCGGGCGCGTGCGAGCGATCCAACGTCTACCTCTCCGTGGCCTGTCTCCAGATGCAGGGCAGCCCCGGGGCCCCCAACTGCCAGGCGAGCAACGGACCGCTGGCCGCGCAGGTCTTTTATGCGCCGTATGAGCCCGGCGCCACCTACGTCTCGACAGGCCGGGGATGCGCGAACACCGGGAATCCGCCGCAGCCGGTGTGCACGCCGGTCGGGCCTGTCAGCGCGACGGTCTGATCGGGCGCGGTCGCAAAAAGCGCCCTGGTTGGACGAAACCGGTCGATAATCGTGTTCGACTTCAGGAGACGCGATGAAGAAGATCTTGCTGGTGTGCGTGACCATCTGCCTGTCCGCTGCGATCGCCGCGTGCGGCAGCGAATCCAGCTACACCACCTCAGAGGGCGACAGCGGCACCGCGACAGCGACCGCGAGCCCCGAATCCACCAGCAGTACCACCGAGGCGTCGGGTCCGACCATCACGATGGCGAACATGAGCTTCGGCGATCCGATCACCGTCGCACCGGGCGCGACGATCACCTTAAAGAACGACGACTCGGCCGAGCACTCCGTGACGTCCGAAACCGAAGGCACGTTCGACGTGCACGTCGACGCCGGAGAGCAGGGCACACTCACTGCGCCGACCGAGCCGGGAGAATACGCGTTCTACTGCGTGTACCACCCCTCCATGAAGGGCACCTTGATCGTCCAGTGAATCCGGCCGGCATCCGGTTCCTGCGTCCCGCTGCGGTTTAGACGCATCGACGGACGGGCATCCGCAGAATTAGCGGGTTCGTCAATCGTCGTGACCCGGGGCAATCCGAAGGAGCCGACATGGATAACAACGCCGTCATCTGGATAGTTGTCGCTGTCGCGGCGATAGTCATCATCGCGTTGGTCGCATGGACCGTTCGTAATTCACGCCGGCGCGCCGAAGCCGAACGGCTGCGCGGCGAAATCAACCAACGGACAGAGCATCTCGAGAAGCGGCAGGCGGTCGCCGATGAGACCGAGGCGAAGGCCAGGGCAGCGGCCGCAGAAGCCGAGGCGAAGGCCGCCGAGGCCGCCCGCCTGCAGAACACCGCGCGCACCCACCGCGAGGCTGTCGACAACTCTCGCGAGGAACTGGACGCGCATCGCGAACGGGTCGACAAGCTGGATCCGAAGGGAAGCACTGACGAGTCCGCTCCCGGCAAGGTTGACGGGGTGGACGAAGGGCGCGCGAACACCCCTACCACGCCGCAGCAGAGGCCAGCGTCGCAGGAGCATCTGCGTTCGTGACGTCGAGCAAGAGAGAACCCGCGGCAGCGGTGCTGTTCGACATCGACGGCACCCTGGTCGATTCGAACTACCACCACGTGTACGCCTGGTCCCGAGCGTTCGCCGAGGTAGGAATCGCGGTCGACGCGTGGCGCATTCACCGGTCAATCGGCATGGATGGTTCGACCCTCCTCGCGACGCTCGCCGAGGACGCCGATGACGACACACGGGCGCGAGCCAAGGAGCTGAATTCTCGCTACTACAAAGAAACAGCGTCGCTGCTACGGCCGTTACCCGGTGCGCGAGAGCTTCTCGAGGCCGTCGAAAAGCTGGGCGTGCAGGTTGTTTTGGCGACATCGGCACCGGACGACGAACTCGAGATTCTGCGCGACGTCCTGGATTGCGACCACCTGGTGTCGGCAATGACATCGTCGGCCGATGTGGACACCGCCAAGCCGAAGCCCGACATCATCAACGTCGCCCTCGAGCGTGCCGGAGTTGAGGCCGGGCACGCCGTGTTCGTCGGCGATGCGGTGTGGGACGTCGAAGCGTGCAAGCGCGCCGGTGTCGTCACCATCGCCCTGCTCAGCGGCGGGGTGTCGAAATGCGAACTCGAACAGGCCGGGGCGCACCAGGTTTTCGAGGACGCTATCGACCTCTGCCAGCACCTCGACGACACGCCAATCGCGGCGCTGGCCAATCTGGTCGGAGCCCGTTAGTCGACCGACTCGCCGATCAGCTGCTCCGACAGAAGTTCGGCCAGCCATCGCTCGAATCGGCCCCGCGACCACCCTCGGGTGCGGACCAGCCGGTCATGCAGCATCGGGTCCGCGGCCAGCCATGCGATGTCCGCACCTTGGTTCTGGTTGAGTCCGCGGTTGAGCGCGCCGAGGGCGGCCAACCGTCGCACGATCGCGCGTGCACCTGCTAGACGCCGCCGCTGTGACTCATCGAGCAAGTCCTGCGCTTCGGCGTCCCCATTCGCGGCGATCTCGAGCGCGCGCATCAGGGGGCCCACGCGGATGTCGATATCCACCAAAACGTGGACCCATCCTGTGATCAGCTTCTTCGGATCTGCCTGCTCCAGCAGTTCGCGAAGCTCGTTGCGATCCGCCAGCGCCAGCTGTCGGTCGTCGCCGGTCACCGCCCAGTCCAGCGCGGTCTTGAGGAGGTCGAGCTTGCCACCGACTGCAGTGAACACCGTCTTGCGGCTGACCCCTGCGGCTTCGGCGACGGCGTCGACGGTCGTCGCACCATAACCCCGTGCCGCGAAGAGCTCAGCAGCCGTGGTGACGATGACCCGGCGCGTTTCGAGCGCCTGCGCCGTGCGCAAATCTGATCGGTAATCGCGCTTGACAGCCGCCGACATTCTAGGTAACCCTGTGTCTATTCATTACACTGAATGGTACCTCAATTGGAGGGCCCATGAGAACCCTCATCGTCGGCGCGGGCCCGACCGGGCTTTTCACCGCGATCGCGCTGGCTCGCCGGGGGCGCGAGGTCGTCGTGGTCGACCGCGAACCCGGGCCACCGCTCCAGGCCGAATGGCGCCGTAGGGGAGTGATGCAGTTTCAGCACGCCCACAGCTTTCGCGGGCAGGTGGTCGACGCATTGAACGCCGAAATGCCCGACGTGCTGGCGAGTTTGCTGTCGGCAGGCGCCTCGGTGGTGATGACACCGGGTCCCAACAGTCGAGCCGCCGCGCTGCGCTGTCGCCGAATGGTGTTCGAGCGCGAACTGTGGCACCGTGCCACCCTTGACCCACGGATACGCCTGGTCGCGGCAAATGTGACCGAGGTGGTGGTGCAGGGAGGACGCGCCGCCGGAGTCAGGATCGGAGCCGACGTGCTGGACGCCGATTTGGTCATCGACGCCTCGGGCCGTACGGGCCGCATCGCCGGCGCTTCGCGCGGCCGCGGTGAGGACGCAGACTGCGGAGCCACCTATGTCGGTCGGCAGTATCGGTTGCGACCGGGTGCGCAGCCTGGCCCGACGAATTCGGTGGTCGGATTGTCTCTGAGCTTTCCCGATTATGCAGCGGTGACGTTCCTGCACGACAACGACACGTTCACTGTCACGCTGATCCACGACGGCGCGGACCGTGGTCTGCACCGTCTCCGGCATGACGGGGTGTTCGAGGCTGCGGTGGGCGCCATCCCGGTACTGGCCGACTGGATCGACTCCGGCCGCTCGCTGCCGATCATGGCAGTCCTGGCCGGCGGGCGGTTGTACAACCACTACCGCGGTCAGCTCGACGCTTCCGGTCGTCCAGCCCTTCCCGGGCTGATCTCTGTCGGAGATTCCGTGTGCACCACGACGCCGTTGGCGGGGCGCGGCATCGCGTTGGCCTTCATGCAGGCCAGGCAGCTGGTAAGGATGCTGACTGGCAAGAACATCGACATCGTCAGCGTGACAACGGAATTTGATGCCTGGTGCACCGCCTACATCAAGCCGTGGTTCGCCGACCACCAAGTCGTCGACAGTGACCGGGTCCGTCGGTGGTCGGGTGGTGACATCGACCTCGGCCGCCCGTTGCCGTCAGATCTGATCGTTGCGGCAGCGGAGGCCGACCCGCGCCTCACCGAGGTCGTTGCGCCGTACATCACCATGGACGACTTGCCCGACAGCCTGCTGCTGGCCGAGCCACGTGCTCGCGAGATCTACTCACGGGGATGGCGGCCGACTCCACCCGAAGGGCCCAGTCGTCAGGAACTCATCTCGGTGGTGTCCAGGACACCGGCAGCCGCTTGATTCCGTGGATGAACGGCGACAACAACCGTCGGGGTTCCTCGGTGGCGGCGATGTCGGGCATCTGGCGGTGCAACTCCTCGAAGACAACGCTGATCTCGCGGCGGGCGAGGTTGGCGCCCAGGCAGAAGTGCGCACCGCCGCCGCCGAAGCCGGCATGCGGGTTGGGGTTGCGGCCCACGTCGAACGTCCACGGATCGGCGAACTTGTCCTCATCGCGGTTCGCCGAGCAGTACCACAGCGAGACCTTTTCGCCCGCCGCCATCTTGGTGCCGCTCAGCTCGCAGTCCTCGGTCAACGTGCGCCGCATGTAGATGACCGGCGACGCCCACCGCACGATCTCCTCGACGGCCGTCGGCGCCAGCGCCTCGTAGTCCGCCCACCACCGCGCGCGTTCCTCGGGATACCGGCTCAGCGCGAGCACGCCGTGGCTGATCGCGTTGCGAGTGGTCTCGTTGCCCGCAACCACCAGCAGGATGAAGAACGAGGCGATCTCGGCCGACGTCAACCGCTCACCGTCTACCTCGGCCTGCACCAGCGCGGTCGTCAGGTCCTCGTGCGGATTCGCTCTGCGATCCTCGGCGTGCGCGGTCGCGTATGCGCCGATGTCCATCGCGACCTTGACGAAGTCCTCGTAGTCCGTGGCGATGTCCTTGTCGCCGAATCCGAGGATCACGTTCGTCCAGTGGAAGATCTGATCGTGGTCCTCCTCGGGGAGGCCCATCATGTCGCAGATGACCTGCAGCGGCAGCGGCCCCGCCAGTTCCGTCACGACCTCGCCCGAGCCGTCGGGATGCTCGGCGATCATCTTCTCGACCAGGCGGCGTGCCCGCTCCCGGACCGACGTTTCGGTGCGAGCGACGACGCGAGGCGTGAACGCCCTGCTGACGATGTTGCGCAGTCGCAGGTGCTTCGGGTCGTCCATCGCGATCATCGAGCCGAAGAACTCTGACACCTCGGGGTTGGCGTCGTTGATGGTGATACCGGGACTGGAACTGAAGATCTGCGGGTGACGGCTGGCGAAGTGGACATCGTCGAACCGGGTCACCGCCCAATGCCCGGGCCCGGCTTCCACGCCGGGGGTTTCCAGCGGCATATGGAAGGACACCGGCGCCTCGCGTCGCAGCGTGGCGAACGCCCCGTCGCGGATATCGTCGTCGAGGACCCAGAACTTCCAATCGCCGAGGTCGATGTCCGACATCGGCACGTCCGGGGGAGCTGTGCCGTTCGTTTTCGTCGCGATACCCACAGTTCGGAGCGTAAGCCGCTTCGAGCGCGAGTTGGGCCCACATCGCCAGATTGGGGAACGCGAATCCCCCCAATTTGCCCCGGAAATGGGGGTTTTCACGACTGCTCGCGGTAAAAAGGTTCCGTGCGTAACCCACATGCCGGACAACCCTTTACGGCGACCGACGATGAAATAGCCGAAGCGTTGCTGGACGTCAGCATCCCGACCCTGATGCTGTCGCTGGTGCACATGTCCGGCGACCCGTCGCTGATCCGCGGTGAATTGAAGCCGGCAGGCCTGTTCCTCAACGAAGTCCAGGGTTACATGTCCGAAGAGGACAAGGCGGCGGTCCGCAAGATCGCCCTCGAGGTCATCGCGGACTACCGCGACCGGGGCTGCCCGGAGCCCGAACCCGTCAGCGCCGAGTTGCTGCACGAGATGATGCAGTGGCTGGTGTGCGAGCCGGTGCCCGCCGAGTACGTACCGATGGTGCTCGAAGAGATGGAACTCGACGGCCGCGACGCCAGGGCGACGGGTGAGGTGGCCGAATCCGCCCGCGAAGATTTCCCGGTCGTGGTGATCGGCTGCGGTGAATCCGGACTGCTGGCGGGGATCCGGCTCAAGGAAGCCGGCATCCCGTTCACGATCGTCGAGAAGAACGCGGGCGTCGGCGGCACGTGGTACCAGAACACCTATCCCGGCGCGCGGGTTGACGTCGGAAATCACTTCTATTGCTACAGCTTCGAGCCGACCGATCACTGGACGCACTTTTTCGCCGAGCAGCCGGAGCTGCAGGCGTACTTCCAGGCTGTGATGGACAAGTACGACATCGCGCCGCACGTTCTCTGGGAGACCGAGGTGACCGAGGTCGCCTGGAATGACGCCGATGCGACGTGGACGGTTCGCACGCGCGACCGCGACGGTGAGATGAAGGCGCTCACGGCCCGCGCGGTGATCAGCGCGGTCGGACAGCTCGATCGGCCGCACACACCGCACATCGACGGCCAGCAGGACTTCGCGGGACCGGCGTTCCATTCCAGCGGATGGGACCACTCGGTCGATCTGCGCGGCAAGAACGTCGCGATGATCGGCGCGGGCGCCAGTGGATTCCAGATCGCCCCGACGATCGCACCGGAAGTCAACCGGCTCACCGTGTTTCAGCGCACAGCCCAGTGGATGTTCCCGAATCCGAACTACCACGAGAAGGTAGGACCCGGTGTCCAGTGGGCGCTTCGTCACCTGCCGTTCTACGGCCGTTGGTACCGCTTCCTGATTTTCTGGCCCGGGTGCGACAAGGGACTGGATGCGGCCCGCGTCGACCCCGACTACCCGGATCAGCAGAAGGCCGTCAGCGAGATCAACGAGATCACGCGGATCATGTTCACCGAGTGGATCAGCAGTCAGGTCGGCGACGACGAGGACCTGCGGGCCAAGGTCGTGCCCGACTATCCGGCCACCGGCAAGCGCACCCTGCAGGACAACGGCAGCTGGCTCAAAACGCTGACCCGCGACAACGTCGAGTTGGTGCGCACCGGTATCGACCGCATCGAAGCCGACGCGGTCGTCACCGAGGACGGCACCCGGTATCCGGCCGACGTCATCGTGTACGCCACCGGGTTCGAGCACACCAAGATGTTGTGGCCCATGATCATTCGCGGCCGGAACGGCGAGATCCTCAGCGAGCGCTGGGGGGAGAGGCCGTCGGCGTATCTGGGCATCACGATTCCTGGCTATCCGAACTTCTTCTGCATGAACGGCCCAGGCACCTGGCTGGCCAGTGGTGGCAGCCTGATCTTCCACTCAGAATGCCAAATGCGTTACATCAGTGAATGTCTGGAGCTGCTCATCGAAGGCGGACACGCCACGATCGAGCCGACGGTCGAGAAGACCAGGGATTGGCACGAGCGCAGCCAGGCCGAGATGCACAAGATGGTGTGGTCACAGCCCACCATCAAGCATTCGTTCTTCAAGAACCGCTTCGGCGAGATTCACACGCTGAGTCCGTGGCGTCTCGTCGACTATTGGACGTGGACCCGCGAGCCCGATCCGGCGGACTTCGTCATTCGTTAGGTCTCAGGTCAAAGCCCAGTTCATGTTCCTGGCGAACGTCCGGGCGTCCTCGGAGATCGTGCCGAGTTCGTGGCTGCGCTGGATGTAGCCCTGGACCATCGGCAGGAAGTTCGTCGGGTTGTAGGCGTCTTCCTCGTTGCGCCACATCCCGTTGCCGCCGTACCGCAGGATCGTGATGCACGGCGCCTCGAAGATGGTGCCGTCTCCGGGATCCTTCATGCGGTTCATGATCTCGCTGAAGACCCAGCCCTTCTCCACGTCGATCGAATACCACGTGACCGGGTAGAACGGCATCTCGCTGCCGGGGAACGTGTCCATCGTCGACGCGATCCACTCGCTGATCTGTTTGCGGCCGGCCATCTTGCCGTAGAGGTGTTCGACGTAGGTCGCGTCCTCGGTGAACAACTCGCCGTAGCGCGCCCAGTCCCACGACTGGCCGATCTCGACGACGAGCTGCTGATGACGCTCAAATGTCTCTTCGATCTCCTCCCGAGACCACTGCGCAGAACCCATCAGACCAGCTCCCAGTTCATGTTCTTGGCGAACGCCTTGGCGTCATCGGAGATCGTGCCGAGTTCGTGACTGCGCTGGATGTACTGCTGGATCATCAGCATGAAGTTCATCGGGTTGTAGGCGTCTTCCTCGTAGCTCCACTTGTCATCGCCGGCGTACTCGAGCACAGTGATGACGGCGGCGCCGTGGACACTGCCGTCGCCCGGATCCCGCATAGTGTTGATGTTCTTGAAGATGACCCAGCCCTTGTCGACGTCGATCGAGTACCACTCGACCGGATAGGTCGGCATCTCGCTGCCGGGGAAGGTGTTCATGGTCGAGACGATCCACTCGCGGATGTTCTCGCGGCCTTCCATGTTGCCCAGCGCATGCTCGACGTAGCGCGCATCCTCGGTGAAATGGTCGGCGTAACTGGACCAGTCCCAAGTCTTTCCGACATCGACGACGGATTCCTGGTAGCGGCGCCAGGCCTCTTCGAGTTCTTCACGTGACCATTTGCCCATCGCGGTGACTCCCTTGGCTCGCCAAATAATGGGCCCACGCGCGTAGCGCAGGGGACTAGAACCTGTTCTACCAAAGGAAGCGGGACGCGGGAGGCTTTTCAACCCGTAATCCGAAATTGCCTGCAGCGCAGTGCAAAACAGCGAATATATCGGCGGACGGCAACACCACCCCGGTGGCGAACGGTGCGATCGGTCCAGAGTTGACGCGGTTCCCGTCGCTGTCACCTTCATCCGCGTTACTGTCGCTGCCATGACACTCGGTATCGACGCGCAGGTACTCGCGGAGATGGCGCCGTTGTTCGCAGAAGTCGGCGAGTCGGAGCCCGCCGCCGTCGGCGACGTCGAAACGCGGCGCGTCAGTGGCCACCGGATGTTCGATCTGGTCGGCTCCAGACGGGCACCGACCGCAGGCGTCGAGACCGAAAATCACACGATGACCGCTGCGGACGGCGCGACCGTGGATCTCACCTGGTACCGCCCGTCGGGTCGTCCCGGGCCCGGCAGCGCTGCGCTCTATCTGCACGGCGGGGGCATGATCTTCAGCCTCGAGCAGATCGGCGTCCTATACGACCTGGCGGTGCGGGAGTATGTCGCGGCTTCGGGCGTGCCGATGCTGGTGGTCGACTACCGCGTCGCGCCCGAGCATCCAGACCCGACGCCGGTCGAGGACTGCTACCGCGCACTGGTCTGGCTAGCCGAACATTCGGCCAACCTCGGCGTCGACCCCGCACGCCTGGCGGTGATGGGCGACAGCGCCGGTGGCGGGTTGGCGGCCGGGGTGTGCCTGCTGGCGCGGGACCGCGGCGGTCCCGCTGTCGCACAACAAATCCTGATCTATCCGATGCTCGACGACCGGCCGATGACGCCCAATCCGGATCTACTGCCGTTCCTGACGTGGACCTACGACGACAACCTCACCGGATGGGGTGCGCTGCTTGGCGAGTACGCCGGCGGAGACCACGTTTCGCCGTACGCGGCACCGGCGCGCGCCGAGGACCTCACCGGGTTGCCCGACACCTACATCGACGTCGGTGATCTCGACGTCTTTCGCAACGAGGACATCGCATATGCCCGACGGCTGGGTGACGCGGGCGTCCCGACGGAGTTACACGTGTACCCGGGCTGCCCCCATGCGTTCGAGGCTCTGGCCCACGAGGCGGCGGTGTCGCGGCGGGCGATCAGCGATCGCGTGCGTCGTCTGCGCGGTCTCTAGCAGGCCGCGGTCAGGCAGCGTCGGGTGCCTCGACGACGGCCTTGATCCGCTCCAGGGTCTTGCGCATGTCACGGATGTTGCGGCGACGACGCAGCTGCCCGCCGAAAATCGAGAAGAGCTTCATGGTGAGCGAGTCATCGAGCCGAAAGGATTCGGTGACATCGGTTCCGCCCTCGGTTTCCACGAGCCGATAGTGCCAGTTGTTCACCGCCTTACCGTTGAGCAAGACGGCGAAGCCGAATTCGCGTCCCGGCTCGCAGGCGGTGACCTCGCACGTCGTCCAGTAGACCGGACCGATTTCGTTGCGCTTGACGTGCCCGCGGAAACGGGCACCCAGCGCTGGACCCGTCGCGGGTCCGATCCACTCCGCTTCCATCACCTCCGGTGAGAAGCGGCCGGTGTTGCGTACGTCGGCGATCAGATTCCAGATCTTCTCCGCGGGCGCCGCCATCGACACCGTCACCGATCCGTCCATCGCTACTCCTGCCGTTGGTAAATGCCTTTGCGTTCACGCACTTTGCACGGTAGCAAGGGGGTCGACCGCGCTTTCCGTAGCATTTACCGCAGAATCCAGGAGGCACGGTGTGAAGATTCGCTTCGGTGTCGGATTGGGTGCGGAAACCAGCCCGGACGAACTGCCCGCGATCGTCGACCATCTCGAGTCGGCGGGCGTGGATTCAGTGTGGTTCTCCGAACTCGTCTACAGCAAGGCCGTGGAGCCGTTCATCGGCATGGCGCACGCACTGTCACGGACGGTCAACCTGAAGGTCGGCACATCGGTCGCGGTGCTGCCGGGCCGCCATCCGGTGCTGGTCGCAAAACAGCTGGCGTCCTTGGCGGCACTCGCGCCCAAGCGGGTCCTCCCGGTTTTCGGCCTGCGGCCCGCCATCCCGGGGGAGCGGGAGATCTTCGTCGTCCCCGACGGTGCACGGGCCGCGGTGTTCGACGAATCCTTGCGACTGCTGAGATCCGTTCTGGAACAAGACGATGTGTCTTTCACCGGCGACTACTACACCGTGAGCTCGGTCGGTGTCGCCCCTCGACCGGTCAAGGCGCTGGACATCTGGCTCGGCGGCTCGGCGCCTGCGGGCTTTCGTCGCATCGGGCAGCTGGGCGACGGATGGCTCGGCAGCTTCCTGACTCCAGGCGAAGCCCGAGACGGATGCGAACAGATCCAACGGGCAGCCGAGGAGGCGGGCCGCGAAATCGACGCCGACCACTACGGCATCAACCTCGCGGTGTCCGACGGCGCCCTGCCCGTCGAGGTCGCCGCCGCGATCCGCCGCCGCAGACCGGACGTGGACCCGTCGGAATTCATCGCCGACAGCTGGTCGGGCCTGCACCGTCAACTCGACGCCTACCTCGAAGCGGGATTGAGCAAGTTCGTCATCCGGCCTGTCGGCCGGTACAACCCGTCGGAGTTCATCGACCGTTTCGTGACCGAATTATTACCGCGGCAGAACTGATTACGCGATTCCGAGGTGAACCATTTCGGCCGTCGTAGCGTGTTTAGAAGCGTGCGTCCAGGCCATACATCTGCGGCGCCATGACCGGGAGGAGATCGAAATGAGGCTTCGGTTCTTGCGGATTGGTCGGTCGGTGATGATCGCAGGGCTGGCCGCCCTGCTGGCGTACGGACTCGTCAGCCCGCCCGCCGCCCTCGCCGATGACCGTCTCCAATTCACCGGTACGACCCTGTCCGGCGCACCGTTCTCGGGTGCGAGCCTGGTCGGCAAGCCTGCGGTGTTGTGGTTCTGGACGCCGTGGTGCCCGTTCTGCAACGCCGAGGCGCCGAACGTCAGCCAGGTCGCTACAGCCAACCCCGACGTCACGTTCGTCGGTGTCGCAGCCCGCTCGGACGTTTCGGACATGCAGGGATTCGTATCGAAGTACAACCTCGACTTCACGAATCTCAATGACGCCGACGGCTCAATCTGGGCGCGTTACAACGTGCCCTGGCAGCCCGCCTACGTCTTCTACCGCGCGGACGGCTCGTCGTCGTTCGTCAACAATCCGACCTCGGCGATGCCCCTGAAGGAATTGTCCGATCGGGTAGCGGCGCTCGCTTAGCCGGTCGACCCCGCGTGGACCAGGATCTGATCGGTCTGGCGTTCGCCGCCGGGTTGGTCGCCGCGCTCAATCCGTGCGGCTTTGCGATGCTGCCCGCCTATCTGGCACTCGTGGTGCGGGGCGACGTGGACGGCGAGCGAGGCGGCCCGCTCACCGCGCTGGGCCGTGCCGTCGCGGCGACCGCGGCCATGGCGCTCGGCTTCGTTGCGGTGTTCGGCACGTTCGGACTGCTGACGATCGCCGCGGCATCGACAGTGCAGCGTTACCTGCCCTACGTCACGGTGGTTATCGGCGGGGTCCTCGTCGCCCTCGGCGTCTGGTTGTTGCTCGGCCGCGACTTCACGGCGCTGATTCCGACTGTGCACACGCGTTCGGCGCCGACTGCGCGCCTGGGCTCGATGTTCGGCTACGGCGTCAGCTACGCCGTCGCGTCGTTGTCCTGCACGATCGGCCCCTTCCTCGCGGTCACCGGGATGGCGTTCAAGGGTGGTTCCCATGTCGGCGGGGCGCTCGTCTACGTCGCCTACGCCGCCGGATTCACATTGGTGGTCGGCGCGTTGGCCGTGGCCGCCGCGGCGGCGAGTTCCGCCGTCGCCGACCGGATGCGCCGAATCATTCCTCACCTCAACCGAATCGGCGGCGCGCTGCTTGTCGTCGTCGGTCTTTACGTGAGCTATTACGGCGTTTACGAGGTGCGTCTGTTCAACACCAACGGAGACCCGGCTGATCCGGTGATCGCCGCCGCCGGCCGGGTACAAGGTGCGCTAGCAGGCTGGACTCATCAACACGGAGCCTGGCCCTGGGTGGTGCTGGTGGCCGCGCTCGCCGCCGTGCTCGTGGCCTTGCGCGCGAGGGCTACAACCGCCTCGAGATATCGCCGTGCAGGTCGGGCCACGGCGGGCGACGAACCATAGCTATGCCGGCGAATGCGACCGACACGAGTCCGACACAGATGCCCAGCAGCGCGATGCGGGTGGCGTCGGCGGCGGGAACCCATGAGGCCGCGCCGTCTTTGACGACGAACACCCCGAGGGCGCCGCCGCGCGCCCTGCTCACCGGGATGACCGTCGTGCCGTCAGCGGTTTCGTGCGGCTGTCCGTACACACGTGAGGCATCGGGGTGTGCGGCGTCGCGCAGTTCTGAAACGTCTCGCAGGTTCATGCCTTCATGCTTACTACCGCACGGCGGTTCCGGGAAGTCGATGAGTTCCGCCGGTCGTCGCAGTCTCCATTGCAGTCACTGCGGTGCGACATCGGAGGTCTTTGTGGTTTTGCAGGAGGTCATCGTCGCCGGTCATCTCATCGTCGACCCTCAGCGGCGCGACGACTACCTGGCGGGGTGCGTGGACGTCGTCCGTCAAGCCCGCGCGACCGCGGGCTGTCTGGACTTCGCGTTATCGGCCGACCTTGTCGACGCTGGGCGGATCAACATCCTGGAACGCTGGGAGTCGCAGGCCGCGGTCGAGGAGTTCCGTGGCAGCGGTGTCGGCGTCGAACAGGGGGCGGCCATCCGCGCCGCGTCGGTAGCGGAGTACGACGTGGGCGCCGCCCGCAACCTCAGTTGATGCGGCTCGGGGTTGTGACGAGTCCCTGACGTTGCGCTGGGTGTCGCCGGTGCGCGTCACGTTGCTGAGGGGCGATTCGGACAGCGCAGCGGGGGCGACGCGACCCGACCGTCGGACCGGCACCGCCGACGCTTGAAAGGCCGTAGACGTGGGTATAGGCGCGGTTGAACTCGAGTTGGCAACCCGCCCCGTCAATGACGAAGGACCACGATGCGAGAATATTCGCTGGCGTCAGTAAGTGGCGCCCCCCGATAGGCGGATTCACGGATGAGGCCAATAGGGTTTGTCTCATGTACTGTGCGTAAACTGCGCACATGACGGGGGAGGTCACCGCACCGACGCGGGGCCTTCGCAAATTTTCCAGAACCAACGTCAGAGGCTATATACCTTGCCAGAAACGACCAGCGACGAGAGCGGTCTGAAGCCGCATTTCGAGGACGTGCAGGCGCACTACGACCTGTCCGACGAATTCTTCCGGCTCTTCCTCGACCCGACGCAGACCTACAGCTGCGCGTATTTCGAGCGCGATGACATGACGCTGGAAGAGGCGCAGATCGCCAAGATCGATCTGTCGCTCGGCAAATTGGATCTGAAGCCTGGAATGACGCTTCTCGACATCGGCTGCGGGTGGGGCGCCACGCTCAACCGGGCGCTGGAGAAGTACGACGTGAACGTCATCGGCCTCACCTTGAGTCAAAACCAGAAGGCCCACGTCGAGAAGGTGTTCGCCGACTCGCCCAGCACGCGTACCAAGCGGGTGCTCCTCCAGGGCTGGGAGCAGTTCGACGAACCCGTCGACCGCATCGTCTCGATCGGCGCCTTCGAGCATTTCGGCCGCGATCGCTACGACGATTTCTTCAAGAAGGCCTACGCGGTGCTCCCGGACGACGGGGTGATGCTGCTGCACACGATCATCAAGCCCGAGGACAAGGAGTTCCTGGACAAGGGCCTGAAGCTGACCATGAGAATCGTCCGGTTCTCGAAGTTCATCATGGACGAGATATTCCCCGGCGGTGATCTGCCGAAGCCGTCACAGGTCGAGCAGCACGCCGCGGAGGCCGGCTTTGAGCTCAAACGCGCACAGCGGCTGCGGATGCACTATGCCCGCACTCTGGACATCTGGGCGGACAAGCTGTCGGCCCGCAAGGACGAAGCGCTCGCGATTCAGTCTCAAGAGGTCTACGACCGGTACATGAAGTACCTGACGGGTTGCGCCGACCTCTTCCGTGAGGGCTACACCGACATCTGCCAGTTCACCCTCGCCAAGAGTTAGGACCGCCGCGCCCGCCGCCAATCCGCGACGCGACGGGTCAGCGGGTGTTGGCTCCCACCTTGGTGATCGCGTCGATCACTTCCGACGGCGCATCGAGTGAGACGAACGTTCTCGCATCGGGTACCTCGATCAGCGTCGAGTCGGTGAACAGAGCTGCCAGCCTGCGGCCGAGCGCCGGGGTGAATGCGCGATCACGCTGACCCCAGACGATGGTGACCGGTTTGGTGAAGCGGGGCAGGCGGGTCGACACATCGGTCAGGTCGGTCTTGGCGACTGCGCGCAGTAGGCGTGCCAGGTCGCGTCGGATCCGAACGTCGGTGCGGCCGGGCTCCAGCCACGACGCCGTCAGCTGGGCATCCGGATTGACAAGCAGGCCGAAGCCGAGCGGCGAATGCCGCAGTGCCTTGATCCGCATCTGCTCGAACAGCACCTTGATCGACCGCGGTCCGCGCAGCAAGGCGAACACCAGCGTGAACGGGAACGGTGGGAACTTGTCGAAAGCGTCGCAGTTGGTCAGTACCAGCCGGCCGACGAGGTCGGGGTACGCGTCGACGACCAGCTGACACAATCCGCCGCCGGTGTCGTTGCCGACCAGGGTGACGTCCGAAAGACCCAGTTCGACGATGAAGTCACCGATCATGGCCGCGACCGAACGGGGGGACAGTTCGACGCCGTCGTTGACCGGAATGGTGTGCGAGCCCAACGGCCAGTTCGGCAGGTAGCACCGGAAGCCACGCTTTGCCAGACCGTCGGCCACGCGGTCCCACAACCGGCTGTCTACCAGGATTCCGTGCACGAACAACACGGGCGGGTGCGGCGAGTCCTCCGGGCCCAACACGCGGTATTCGATGGTGGCTTGATCCAGTACGGCCTGCGGCATGTTCGCTATCCTTCCCGTAACTTACAAACACCTGGTATGAAAGTTACGTGCAGTCTGTATGAAAGTCAACGATCGGGCCGCAGCGGCGCCGACCACCCGGCGCACCCAGGCGGAGCGCACCGCCGCCACGCGGGCGCTGCTGATCGATGCCGGCCGAAAGCTGTTTGCCGACAAGGGTTTCAATGATGTCTCGACCCAGGCGATCGTGGCCGCAGCCGGGGTGACGCGCGGTGCGCTGTATCACCAGTTCGACGACAAGGTGGGCCTGTTCGCGGCGGTCTACGAGCAGGTGGAGCAGCAGCTGGTCGAGGACATCGCGCGTCAGATCATGGAGCGCCAGCCCCTCGATCCGTTGGAGGCGATGCAGGTCGGGGCGCGATTGTTCCTCGATGGCTGTGCGGCACCCGATGTTCAACAGATCGTGCTGATCGATGCCCCCGCGGTGCTGGGTTGGGACCGCTGGCGCGCTGTGGGGGTGAAATACGGGCTCGGGGTCATCGAGGGCATGCTCGCCCACGCGATCGCCGAAGGCGCGGTGCCCGAGCAGCCGCTGCGGCCGACCGCGCACGTGCTGCTCGGCGCGCTCGACGAAGCGGCGCTGTTCGTGTCCCGCGCGGCCGATCACGAACAGGCGCGCATCGAGATGGATGCGGTATGCGCGCGGTTGATCAGCGGGATCGCCGGGCGCGGATAGGTTCTGTCATGCCCAGTGCAGGCTGGATTTCCACACGGCGGTACAGGGGTCTGCTCTGGGCCGCGCTCATGCTGTCGTTGGTGCTGGGGACAGCGTTCATCGTCGTCGATCGGCGCGAAGCTGACCTGCTCCAGCGGGACATCGTGCCCTTGACCGATGAGCAGGCGGTGCAGCAGGTCGTCGCACCGGCCCGGCAGATCGTCGCCACCGCGCACCTGAACGAAGTCACCGCCGGCTACGCCTTCGTCTCCTGCGTCAGCGAGAACGAGCCGCCCTATCAGGTGGTCCTTTACATGAGTTTCAGGCTCCCGCAGGGTGATTGGGGTCGCCGCTTGGATGAGGTCGCCTCGGCGATGATCGACGGCGGCTGGGCGGATGCACCCGCCCCCGCCGAGCGCTTCGGCCGGAAACTCACCAGTGACGGCGTCACGGCTGTGCTGCAGCGCAACGGCGACGACGCGGGCTTTGCCACCGCGCGGTTGTACGGCGAATGCCGCAATACGACGGACCATCGAAACGACAATCCGGCGTGGACGGAAGTCAGTCTGTGACTTCGGCCATGCTGTGTTGCAGCAACATCGTGTCGAGCCACAGGCCGTGCTTGTACCCGACCGAAGTGAGCCGTCCGGCGTCGATGAATCCGCGATTGCGGTGCAGCGCAAGGGAGGCCGCCGCGCCTTCCGTGTCCACGATGACGGCGATGACCTGCCGTACCCGGAGGCGGCCACATTCGGTGAGCAGGGTATCCAGCAGCATGCCGCCGATGCCCAGCCCCATCGCGCTCGGCGCGAGGTACACGGAGTCTTCCACGGTGTGGCGATAGGCCGGCCGCGTCTTCCACGGTGCGCAGTAGCCGTAGCCCGCCACCTTGCCGTCCAAGCTCGCTGTCACAAAAGGCAATTCGCGTTCGGCGACGTCGTCGAAGCGCCTGCGCCACTCGTCTGCGTTCGGGGGAGTCAGCTCGAAGGTCGCCACTGAAGTCAGGACGTGATGGGCGTAGATCTCTGCGATCGCGTCGAGGTCGTCGGTGACCGCGGGCCGGATCGCCACATCGTTGCGGCTCATCGGCCGTTCAGCAGGCGACCGGATTCGATTCGCAGTACGGGGTGGTGCCGGGGAAGCGGTACCGATGGTCCGCGACCCAGCGGTACACCGCTTCCTCGAGTGACCGAATACCGGGTATGCGGTAGATCATCAGCGGGATCCGGGTGCCGAGGGCGACCGACACCGCGGCGTTGGCCGCCTCCGCTCCCGCGTACACGTTTCCCTCGGTGTCGAGCCAGCGCACCGAATCCATCAGGTTCGAGTCGGCAACGCCGAGCCGCTCCGCGGTGCCGGGGGTCTGCAGCGGTTCGGTGTGCAGGTCGCCGGTGCGGTTGAGTTTCAGCAGGAAGTTCCGCGATCGGGTGCACATGCCACAGTTGCCATCGAAGAACAGTGTTCCGGACATGCCCTCATTATCCCCGTCGGTGTCGTCGCCGGAGACTACCGGGCCGGTGGTCCCGGGGGCGCGGCGTCGGGTGCGGCGTCCCGGCGGCGGGCGGCCATGCCGCCCAGCGCCTCGAACACGACGCGGTGCGCGGCGTTCACCGTCAGCTCCGCGTGGTCGTAGGCCGGCGCCACCTCGACGACGTCGACGCCGACGACGTCGTGTTCTCGACAGAGTTGCCGAACCAACCTCAGCAGGTCGGCCGTGGTGATGCCGCCCGGCTCCGGGGTCCCGGTGCCGGGTGCGTGCGCGGGGTCCAGCACGTCGATGTCGACGGAGACGTAGAGCTTCTCGGCCTTGGCGAGCGCCTCGTTCACGGCGTCGCGCATGACCTCCTTGAAGCCGCGATCCCAGATCTCCTGCATGGTGTGCCACGTCATGCGTTGCTCTTGCATCCACTCGAAGGTGTCCTGCGGCGGCCAGTAGCCGCGCAGGCCGACCTGGACGAAATGGCTGCCGGGAACGGCACCGGATTCGATGAGCCGTCGCATCGGTGTGCCGTGGCTGGCGAGATTTCCTTCGATCTCGTCGGCGGTGTCGGCGTGCGCATCGAAGTGCACGATGCCCACGTTGCCGTAGCCGTGGACGTCGGCGACGGCGGTCGCGGCCGGCCAGGTGATCGAGTGGTCGCCACCGAGGATGACGGGGACGATGCCGCGCGACGCGATGGCGTTTACGCGCTCTCGAATGTTGTTGTGGGAGACCTCGGTCTGCCCGTGCGGGCAGTACGCGTCACCGAAGTCGACGACCTCCAGCCAGTCGAAGATCTCGAGGCCGAGATCGAGGTGGTAGGTGCCAGGTTCGTAGGCAGTCGCCCGAATTGCGCGCGGACCGAAGCGGGCGCCCGGCCGGTTCGTGGTCCCGACATCGAACGGCGCCCCGACGATCGCCACGTCCGGTCGCCACGACTCCAGCTGTTCGACCTCGGTGAGGAAGGGCCGGTGCCCGAACGATGCCACGCCGGCATAGGCGAGCTCGAGCTGTTCGATCATCCCCGGCGGAAGGTCGCGCTGATGTCCGTGATCGTGATCGTGGCCCATTCGTCGACCGTACCGTCCCCTGCCTTCGGCGTGGGCCCAGTCGCCGATTCACTCGGACACGTTATGGGGTTGCCGCTCAACCGAAGTGAGCGCTTCGCGCAGCAGCGGCGGGATGGGCCGTTTGGCCCAGTCTTCGGTCGAGACGACGACGTAGACGTTGTGACCGCGTACCGCGGACTTGTGCTCGGCGGTGGGTTCGCCGTCCTTGCCGCGCAACACGTTGAAACCGAGGGTGAAGCTGGTGGATCCGATTCTCTCGCAGTTGACCTCGACGCGGACGGCGTCTCGCCACCTGACCGGGCCCGCGAAGTCGATCTCGCTGTGCACCACCTGGATGTCGTACCCGCTCGCGATCAGCCCCGGATAGGTGACATCGAGATGGTCGAGGAAGCCGGTGCACGCCTCATCGAACCAGGTGAGGTAGTGACCGTTGAAAACGACACCCTGTTGATCGACCTCGGCGTAACGCGGCGTGATCGGCAACGAATACGAGGTCACCGCATCACCCTAGCCAGCAGGCTCGGCCGGGTTGCAGCGTGTTGGATCAGCGGCCGCCAGGCCCGGCAACGGCCGGAGGACTCCGCCGAGCGACCAGTACGCGGGTGTGTCGGCCGACGGCAGTGCCATCGAGTTCACTCCACCGCCGGACGGTCCACCGCCGATTCGGCTGCCCCAGGACCGGGTGTTCTCCCGCGAATACGGCGTGCGGCTGAAAAGCGCTGTCAGCGCCGACTTCTTTCGCCGGCTACTGGCCGACCGCGGATTCGAGATCGAAGGCCCGGCAACGGGAAACAGTTTCACCGCACGCCGGCGATGACCGGGGTGCGCGCATTCCCGCACGCCGTTCGGGAAGACTGAACCTGTGGACATGGTGACCATCGACGACATCAGGGCGGCGGCGACGCGGATTCACGCGTTCGTGGTGCGCACGCCGTTGCTCCCGACGCTGTGGGCCGACGCCGACCGGCCGCTGTGGATCAAACCCGAGAACCTGCAGCCCATCGGCGCCTTCAAGGTTCGCGGCGCGTTCAGTGCGATCGGCAGCCTCGACGAGTCGGTGCGCACCCGTGGCGTCGTGGCGTATTCCAGCGGAAACCACGCTCAGGCGGTGGCATACGCCGCCGCCGTCTATGGAATTCCGGCGACCATCGTCATGCCGAAGGAGACGCCTGCGGTCAAGGTCGACGCCACCCGCAGTCACGGAGCCGACGTGGTGCTCTGCGATGCGGGGCAGCGCGAGCGCGTGGCCGCCGAGGTGCTCGAGCAGACGGGCGGGGTGTTGGTTCCGCCGTTCGACCACCCCGACATCATCGCGGGACAGGGCACGATCGGCCTGGAGATCGCCGAGGATCTGCCCGCCGTCGAGAACGTCCTCGTCCCGGTGAGCGGCGGCGGCCTGGCCTCCGGGATCGGGACCGCCATCAAGGCGCTGTGCCCACGAGCCCGCGTCTTCGGCGTCGAACCCGAGCTCGCCGCCGACACCGCCGAGGCACTCGCCAAGGGGCATCGCGTGGACTGGCCGATCGAAGACCGGAACCGCACGATCGCCGACGGCCTTCGGTCGCAACCCTCGGAGTTGACGTTCGCGCATCTGCAGAGGGTGCTCGACGGCATCATCACCGTTTCCGAGGGCGAGATCGAAAGCGCAGTACGTGAACTCGCGAACAGGGCGCATCTGGTCAGTGAACCCAGTGGTGCGGTCGCATTGGCGGCCTACCGCCAGGGTCAGACGCCACCCGGTCGCACCGTGATGGTGCTGTCCGGTGGGAATATCGACCCACGTGCGCTGAACGACATCCTCGAGGGATGACCCTCGGGCGTCAGTGCACGCCTTCCATCAATCGGCTTATCCAGGGGGACAACGCGAATACGCCGATACCGACGCAAACGGCGACGACGCCGAGGCTGCCGAAGTATGCGAACTCGTGCGCCGGATCGTAGAAGCCCGACAGCACACCCGACATCGATGTGCCGACACCGACCGAGAAAAAGTACAGCGCCATCATCTGGGCCCGAAACGCTTCTGGGGCAAGCTTTGTCGTGACCGAAAGGCCGATCGGCGACAACATCAGTTCGGAGATCGCGAACACCGCCATGATGCCGAGCACCCACAGTGCGGGAACGGCCTTACCCGTCGTACCCGACATCGGCAGGAACAACAGGAACGCCACGCCCATTCCGATGACGCCATAGGCGAACTTCCGTGGGGTGGTGGGCGCGCGCTCACCGAGTCGGGTCCACATGAGCGCGAACAGGGGTGAGAGCAGGATGATCCATACCGGCTCGATGGATCCGATCCAGCTCGACGGAGCGGTCCAGCCGAAGATCGACCAGTTCATCCGTTCGTCGGAGTAGATGGCGAGCACGGTGAAGATCTGCTGAAACAACGACCAGAACACCGCGTTGGCGATGAACAGCGGAATGAACGCCCGCAGTCTGGTCCGCTCGATGGGTATTACCTTCGAACTCGTCAGCATCACGATGAAGTAGGCGACCGCCGCGGCGACGAGCACCCCGGTTGTGACCTGCGACAGGTTGGACAGCTTGACCAGACCTGTCACGAACGCCACCGCGGCCACCGCGATCGTGATGACCGCGACGCCCGCGTACCAGCCAATAGCGGTGCGGGGTAACGGATTCGGAACGGTGCGGCCGTGGTCGCCGAGGTTGCGTCGGAACACGACGTATTGCGTGAGTCCCAGCGCCATCCCCACGGCAGCGGCGCCGAATCCCCAGTGGAACCCGATCCGCGTCTGCAGCAGGCCCGTCACGAGCGGTCCGATGAAGCCACCCAGGTTGATGCCCAGATAGAACAGGGTGAAGCCGCCGTCGCTGCGCGGATCGTCTTTCTCGTAGAGCGTGCCGAGCAGCGACGACGCATTGGCTTTCAAGGCGCCCGAACCGAGCGCCACCAAGACGAGCCCCACGGCGACACCGGAGAACCCCGGTACGAAGGCGAGCGCGATGTGGCCGCACATCACCACCAGGCCGCCGTAGAAGACGGTTCGCTCCATGCCGAGCACCCGGTCGGCGATCCAGCCGCCGAGGACTGTCGCCAGGTAGACCAGCCCGCCGTAGGCGCCCACGATCCCGGTCGCGGTGGCTTTGGGCATGCCAAGGCCACCGTCGGTGAGCGAGTAGTAGAGGTAATACCCGAGGATCGTCAGCATCCCGTAGAACGAGAATCGCTCCCAGAGCTCGACTCCGAACAAATTCGTCAAACCGATCGGATGGCCGAACACCGTGCGCCCAGCAGGTGTGCCCGCCAGGTGTCCTGTCACCGCCATGGGCGTCACCCTGCCATCCTGGACCCAATCGGGCCGACCAATCGAAAGAGCCAGGCGCGCGGGCAAAGCCACAGTCGCGAACATGCAGTGCCTTTCGTCGGCACAGCACACCTACGAACAGCTGTGAAGGCATCCGCGCAGCCGCCGGGACCCCCGCCCGGTGAGCCAGCTCACCCCGGCGCGGGTAAGGTCACCCCGAACAGATGGACGTCCGGAAGGGTGGTATGGACGCCGTACTCGGCTTATCGGTGACGCCGTCCGCCGTCGGTCTCGTGCTCGTCGAAGGGCAGGACGCCGACGGTTCGACAGTCGACCGTGAAGCCTTCGAAATCGTTTCCGGCCGGCATGCGACGCCGTTCGACACCTCGGAGAAGGCGGCCGCCGCCGTGCTGCGGACCGAGGCGATCGCGGCAACCCGTGGTCAGCGCCTGCACTCGATCGGTGTGACGTGGAGTGACGGGGCCGACGCGGAGGCCTCACTGCTGTTGAAGTCCTTGAACGACCGCGGTTTTGACAACGTCGTACCCATCCGGCTACCCGAAGCGACGGAAGCCCTGGCATGGGGAATCGCCGAGGTCATCGGATACGAAGTGACCGCGGTGTGTGTGATCGAGCCCGAAACGGTGATCACGCTGATCGTTCATTCGGGCGAGGGCGCCGTGCAGACTGCCGTCAACCATGCGATCGACACCGAAGAGGCCTTGCTTCGCTGGTTGAGTGCCGTCTTCACGAGGGCGGACTGGCGCCCCGAGGCGTTGGTCGTCGTCGGTTCGGGGAGTGAACTCCACGGCGTCGTGCCCCGACTCGAGGACATCTTGGGAGTTCCGGTGTTCGTTCCGGCCGAATCCGAGCTCGCACTGGCCAGGGGCGCCGCGCTGGCGTCAGCGCACAACGCGGAGGTCATCGAGATCGGCCAGGTGGCTGAGCGGGCCCCGAGGGAGCGCCGCAGGCAGCTCGGTACGACCGGCCCGCTGGCCATGCTGGTGGCCGGTGCAGTGACCTTCGTCGTCTCGGTGTCCGTGGCCGTCAGCCTCGAGGTGACGCCCGAGCGGGACATCGCTGCGCCGGAGCCACAGCCCGCGGCCAAGACGAACCCTGACGTCGCGTCGGCCGCCGTCCGTGCCGCCCTTCCGGCCGCGCCGAGTGTGGCCGTCCCGATTCCGATCGCACCGGCGCCCCTGCCTCCGCCGGAAGCGCCACCCGTCGAGGTGGCTCCGCCCGAGGCCGCCCCCGCCGACATTCCCGAGATGCAGCCGGTCGACGGCATGCCGTCGGCGGCCCCGATCGACGCCACTGTTCCGGAGGCTCCGGTGTTGCCCCCGCCCGTCGCCCCGATCGAAGCGCTGCCGCCCGCACCGGGCCTGGTCCCCGCGCAGCCGACGCCGGTGCAGCAGCGCCCAGGTCTGCTGACCCGGATCAGGGATCGGCTGTCGAACATCGGTGGGAACGACGAGGCCGCCGCACCACAGGCACCCGCGCCCGCCGCCGCCGGGGTACCTCCGGCACCGGGCGCTCCGCCCGCGCCGCTGCCCGAAGCCGCCGCAGTGCCGCCCGACGCCCCCGCGCCGCCACCGGAGGCGCCGCCGCTGCTGCCGCCTCAGTGACGGCATCTGTCACCGGTCCCGCGTTTCTGCGTCTGGTGCTGCGTGTCTCGATCGTGGCCGCGGTGCTCATCGCGATGGTGGTCGTCGAGTATTCCTCGCGTTCTGGCGTGACGTGGCGGCTGATCACCTTCACCTATCAGGTCAACATCCTTGCCGCGGCGTACTACCTGTGGACTCTGGTCTCCCCACGCGCCGACGCCCGGGTGGGGTTCCGCGGAGCAGTGGTGCTTTACGTCTTGATCGCCGGCGTCGTGTGGAACCTGCTGTTGACGGAACGGAGCATGGGTTACACGGTCGCGAACTTCCTGCTGCACGTCGTGGTGCCGGTCCTGGCGCTCAGCGACTGGCTGCTCGTCGGGCGTGGGCATGGACGGGTGAACTGGTGGCATCCGGTGGCCTGGCTGGCGTATCCCGCGCTCTATGTCGTTGTGGCTGTCGCGATTCTCAACGAGGTCGGCCGCCGCGCGCCTTACTATTTCCTGGATCCCGCCAGCGTCGGCGTGGCTACGGTGCTGCTCAACGTCAGTGTGCTGGGTGGCTGCGTGCTCGCCGCAGGCTATGCGTTGCTGGCAGTGAACCGGCTCGCTTCACCCGCGCGAATCGATGCCGTTTGAAACGTTCTGAGCGGCGGATTCGATGATCTGTCGACATGGAAAACAATATTGGTGACGACATGCGGCGGCCTGTGGGACTTGCGGCTACCTCGCTGACTCTCCCGGACGAACTAGGATGAATGTGTGCTGAAGCTTCGATTCGTGGCCGTGATCGCGGTCATGGTTGCCGCCCTGTCAGGCCCCGTTGCGACCGTGTCCGCCGGTGTCTCCACTCCGACTGACGTGGTCAGCATCTCGCCGTCCGGTACGACAGTCGGTGTGGCGCATCCGGTCACCGTGACCTTCGCGGGGCGCATCGCGGATCGCGCGGCGGCGGAGCGGAGCCTCGAGATCACGTCGACGGACACGCCTGCCGGAGACTTCAGCTGGCTCGATGACCATGTCATGCAATGGAATCCGACGGAGTTCTGGCCGGCGCACAGCACGATCGCGTTGTCCGTCGGTGGCGTGAAGGCGAATTTCCAGACCGGGTCGACCACGGTCGGGGTGGCCAGCATCAGCAATCACACGTTCACCGTCAGCGTGGACGGTGAGGTGTGGCGTGAAATGCCCGCGTCGATGGGCAAGTACGGGTTCGCGACACCGACCGGAAACTTCACCGCACTCGAGAAGCAGTCGGTCGTGATCATGGATTCGCGCACGATCGGCATCCCGCTGGACGATCCGGAGGGCTACAAGCTCACCGTCTACGACGCGGTGCGTGTCACGTGGGGCGGTGTCTACGTGCACGGCGCGCCGTGGTCGACCGGTTCCCAGGGCTATGAGAATGTCAGCCACGGTTGCATCAACCTCAGCCCGGACAACGCGGACTGGTACTACAACTTGGTTCGGATCGGCGACCCGATCATCGTGGAGGCGTAGCGTTTCGCTACGCCGGTACGTCGGCGTGCAGGTTCTTCACCGTCGGTGAGTTCTCCACCGCGGCCGGGTCCGGGTACGTCTGCAGCACGCGGTCTGCGGTGCCGGAACTGGTGACCGTGAACCAATAGTGTTCGTTCTTGTAGTGGTGATTGCGATGATTGCGCCAAATCGACCGATAGACAGCGGTTTTGGGCTTGTAGTCGGTATGGATCAGGTAATGGGTCCACTCGTAAACCAGGCCGGCCACTGCGATGCACACCAGGAATGTCAGGCCCATCCCGAGCCGGGGGAACGCCAGCAGAGCAGTTCCGATTGCGAGCGGAAGTACCCATGTCGCAAGTGATTTCCAGGGGATGAAGATCAGGGGAAGGCTGCGCGGATCCACGTGGTGGGCGCGGTGCTCCCTGGACAGCAGCGGGTCGATCGTCAGCCGGCCCACCCGTTTCGGGCGCCAGTGCAGGATGAACACGTGGATCATCCACTCGAAGAATGGGAACACCGCCACGATCGCCAGGGGTACGACCGCGTCAGTGAGCTGCCAGTCGCCGACGATGACCCGCGCGGCCACCGCGACGACGAGCACGGCGCCGATCATCCAGGGGGAGGGGTACTTGACGAACTGTCGGGCGGCGTCGCGAAGCGTCATCTTCTTGCGTGCGGTACGTGCGGCGGCGGTGGTCATGATTGGTCCTTGAGGTCATCGAGGGCGGACAGGAGCGAGGTCGTCGCGGGTTCGAGTAGGTCGTGTGCGGCTTGTCTGGCCCGCGCAGAATCGCCGGCGGCGATCGCATCGGCCAATTCGCGATAGGCCTGCGGACGGCCCACCTCGTCGGCCATGACCGCGGCAAGGGCAGGTAGCGCGGGCTCGTAGGTCGCGCGAAGCGTGTTGTACATCAACCGGAGTGCGATCGAGTCCGCGCCGTCGACGATGTGATCCCAGAACGTCAGCGCGCACCGTTGCCGCTCGACGGGGTCGGTCTCGGCGGCCAGGGCAAGCAACGCCTCATCGAGTATTCCGGCGAGTTCGGGAGTACGCCGCTGGGCGGCGAGTTCGGCGACCTTGGGTCCGTTGTGCAAGCGGGTCTCCAGAATGCTGCGCACGACGGACACATCGAGTTCGCCCGCACGGATGAGCAGGCGGGGCAGCAGGTCGAGGCCGGCGTGGCGACGGAAATCGCGCACCGTGGTGGCGTCGCCCTGACGCACCTCGATCAGACCTGCTGCGGTGAGCCGCTTGAGCGCCTCGCGCACCGCGGGCCGCGAAACCCCGAGCACCTCGGCGAGCCTGCGCTCACTGGGCAGCGATTCCCCGGGCTGCATTTCGCCGCTGAGCACCTCGGCGACGATCTGTTCGAACACGTCCTCGGGCACCGAGCGGCGGTTCACCGGTTGAAGGGCCATACCGCCACAGTGCCAGGCAAGTGGCCAGAGGTCAAGTGGTCAGACCAGTGACCTATCCGGCGGCGAGTCGCGCCTTCATCGCCTCGGCGAGCGCGAGCGTCGCTTGCAAGGGCCGCACCATGACGGTGAACTCGTCGATCGCACCGTCGGCGTCGACGTGGATGAAGTCGCAGCCTTGCACCTGTTTGTCGCCAACCCTGGCCTCGAACACCAGAGCATGGTCGGCCGCACCGTCGGCACCGATCTCACGGGTGTAGCGGAAATCCTCGAAAACGTCGATGACCGCGGCGAGGATCTGCCTCAGGGCCTCCCGCCCTTCGTATGGGGTGAAGACGACAGGGCTACGAAAGACCACGTCCTCGCGAACCAACGCGACGGCAGCGTCGAGATCTCTGGCTTCGATGGCCGCGCGGAAGGGGTGTACCACCACGTTCAGCAGCTGGCTTCGATACGGAACGTCGCCGTCACAGCGTTGCTCGGGTTGTCCTTGAACGAACCGTCGGCCTCGCCGGTGATCGTGAATTTTCCGCCCTGGCCGGTCACCTCGGCTTTGCCGACACGGCCGTCCCAGAACGTGCCGGTGAACCCGCCGAGATCGCGGAAATCGACGGATTGGACCGTGACGTCGCCGCCCTCGCTGTTCAGGAACGCCGTCAGTTTCGTCGGCTCACCGGGGGTCTTGATGTTCCACATCCACCCAGTCTGGGTGCACACCACCGCTTGCGCGTCGGCGGCGTTCTTGCCGTCGATGGTCACCTTCGCGGTGGTGCCGCCGAGCGCGGTCGGCGGCGCTGAGCACCCTGCTGCTGCGGCTGCGAGCACAACGGCGACCGTCGCGACAAGTCGATTGTCCATGTCGGATGACTCTATTGCGGTTGACGGTCCGCCATGTGCATTTCACCTCAGCGCGGCGGCGGTCGCCTCGTCGGCGGGCAGAAACGCCTCGATGGACAGTTCGGCTGCCGTCAGGTCGAGCGCCGTGCCGAATGTCGTCACCGTGGACAGGAAGGTGAGCAGCTGCCCCTGCGGAGTGTAGAGCTCCAACGGCACCGCGACACCGCCGAGATCGCGAGTTGTGTCGGATCCGCCTGGAAAGGCCTCGATTTCGGCCAGCAGCGCTGACAGGTCGCTCGACCCACTCACCGCGGCCTCGCGGCGAAGCCGCTCGATGACGTGGTGGCGCCACTGCGCGAGGTTGCGGATGCGCGGTGCGAGCCCGTCGGGATGCAGCGAGATGCGAAGCGCGTTCGGCTGCTCGAGCAGACTCGGCGCCACGCCCTCGAGCAGCAGACCGGCACCCGCGTTCGCATGGACGATCTGCCAACCCCGGTCAACGACGACGCAGGGAAATGGGTCGTATGCGCTGAGCACCCGTTCGACGCCGTCGCGGACGGCGGCCATGTCCGGATCGTGCAGGGATCGCTCGCTGTAGACCGGGGCGAGTCCGGCGGCCATCAACAACTGGTTCTGTTCGCGAAGCGGAACGTCGAGCACCTCGGCGAGGCGCAACACCATCGCCCGGCTCGGACTCGAGCGACCGGTCTCGATGAAGCTGACGTGGCGCGCGGACACGTCCGCCTCGATCGCCAGGTCGAGCTGGCTCAGCCGCCGGCGCAGCCGCCAATCGCGCATCATCGTGCCGAACGGCGGCGTGTGCACAGCGGCGGTCGTCATCGGCCCAGTGTCGCGCACCGACGCACCCATGGCGATTACTCGTCAGGTAATTGCGCCGCTTACCCGGGTCGGGGAGTGTCAATGGTGACAGTCGAGCAGAGGAGAACGATCATGCGGACCGCACCGTCCGTCGACCGCCCGATCCCGAGGTGGCTGCACGTCGTGCTGATCTCCGATCGGGCCGGTTCGTCGTGGTACATCGGCACCGGGTTCTTCTTCGCCCCACTGCTGGTGCTGCTTTCACCATGGCCGACGGTCACCGCGATCGCGTGGGTCGTCATCGCGCTGGCAGGTCTGTGGCTGGGCCTGCTCGGTATCGCCATGGCGGCCGGACTTGCCATCGCCATGCGGTCGAACGTCGAGATCCCCGAGGACTATTGGCGTTCGCTGGTCGACTATCCGGTCAGGTAGCCCCCGCGCCGGTGTAGTCGACCTGCCAATGCTTGATGCCGTTGAGCCAGCCGGACCGTAGTCGTTCGGGCGCCGAAATCGGTCTGAGGTTCGGCATTTCGTCGGCGATGGCGTTGAAGATCAGGTCGATGGTCATCCGGGCCAGGTTCGCGCCGACGCAGTAGTGGGCGCCGGTGCCGCCGAAGCCGACGTGCGGGTTGGGATCTCGCAGGATGTTGAAGGAGTAGGGGTCCTCGAACACTTCCTCGTCGAAGTTGGCCGATCGGTAGAACATCACCACCCGGTCGTCCTTCTTGATCTCGACGCCGCCCAGCTCGGTGTCCTCGAGCGCGGTGCGCTGGAAGGAGGTGACCGGCGTCGCCCAGCGGACGATCTCGTCGGCCGCCGTCGAGGGCCGTTCCCGCTTGAAAAGCTCCCACTGGTCCGGGAATTCGGTGAACGCCATCATGCCCTGGGTTATCGAGTTGCGGGTGGTCTCGTTGCCAGCCACCGCCAACAGGATCACGAAGAAGCCGAACTCGTCGTCGGTGAGCTTGTGGCCTTCGACGTCGGCCTGCACCAACTTGGTGACGAGGTCGTCACCGGGGTTCTTGCTACGCTCGGCCGCCATCTGCATGCCGTACATGATCAGTTCGACCGATGCGGCCGTCGGGTCGTTTCTGGTGTATTCGGGATCCTGGTCGCCGACCATCTGGTTGGACCAGTCGAACAGCTTCATGCGGTCTTCCTGGGGGACGCCCATCAGGCCGGCGATCGCCTGCAGTGGAAGTTCGCACGACACCTGCTCGACGAAATCGCCGGATCCCTCGGCCGCGGCCCGCTTGGCGATGTCGTGCGCCCGCACACGCAGCTCGTCGCGCAGCGACTCGATGGCCCGCGGAGTGAAAGCCCGCGAGATGATCTTGCGCAAGTGGGTGTGATGCGGCGCGTCCTGATTGAGCAGCACGACCTTGCCGGCTTCCAACGACGCCGGATCGGCCTCGTCGCGGTACCGGGGCAGGGCGGTCTTCTTGTTGGAGGAGAAGACGTCGCTGCGCCGCGACACCTCCTTGACGTCCTTGTGCTTGGTCACCACCCAGAACCCGTCGTCGCCGAACGCGAGGTTGCCCCGTTCCTGCTTCTGCCACCAGATCGGGGCCACCTTCCGCATGTGGGCGAGCTCGTCGACCGGCAGCCTCTCCGCGTAGATGTCGGGATCGGTGAAGTCGAATCCGGGCGGAAGGTTCGGAGATGGCATCAGGAAATCCTCAGCGTTGCTCATATGACGTTGTCTAGGCCGGCAATCCATTGCTACACCACAGTTGGGGCCCGCTGCGGCCGGTTACAGATACTCCGAAGTAGAACGTGTTCCCACAGCCCGCCGATTCTTGACCGGTTGTTCACTCGGGACCCAGGTGTAACAATTTTGACGGTCAAACTGAAGCATTCGTTAGACGGGATTCGGTCCATCTTGCGGAAGGGGGCTCCGGTGCGAATCGACATCGAGGTGAGGGCCGCGACAGTGGCCGTCGCGGGCGTGGGAACGCTCGCTGCGCTGCTGGGAGGAGCGACGACGGCGCAAGCCGACCCCGGCGTTCCCGTCCCGCCTCCCGCGCCCCCCGCAGTCGTCGGACCCGTTGTGCCGGGTCCTGTGCCTGCGTCGCCGCCGGCTCAGCCTGTCGCTGCGCCGGCGCCCCTCGTGCCGGCGGCTGCCCCCGCTCCTGCTGCACCCGGGATCGAAGCCGCGCCGGCCGCCGCTCCCGTCCCGGGCGATGCCGCACCGCCCGCGGAGGTCCCGCACCTGGCGAGCCCCGAGAATCTGCCGCCGGGCACCAGCATGGCTCCACAACCCAGCACCGGCGGTTCGTACCTCCGCGACCTCTGGCACGCCGTTCAGACGCAGGAGGTGAGTGGTAAGGACGCTCTGCTCCTGCTGACGCAGCGGCCGATGAATGCCAACGCCACCCCGCCGCCGGGACTCTCGGCGAATCCGGCGCAGCAGATGCCCGCGGCACCGCCGCCGGCTCCTGGTGATCCACCGCCGCCGGTTACGGCTCCCGCGCCTCCCGCTGCGCCTGCGCCCGCACCGGCGCCTGCGCCGCCGACTCCGTAGCGGTCAGGATCGAACGTCGCTGCCGACCCGTGCCAGCAGTTCCTGCACCATCCGGACGTGAGTGGGCACCACGGGCGCCCAGAGCGCGCGGACCAACGCATTCTCGTGGCGCACGAAGGTGGCAAATAGCAACCGGTCGGTCGCACGCCTCAAGAGCAATTCCGCGGGCATGCCGAGTCGTGACTCAGCTCCCAGCAATACGAAATCCGGGTCTGCCGTGCGGATCTGCCAGCCGAGCACCGACCGGTCTGCTTTCGACAGGCTCACCCTGAGGCCGAGTGCAGACCAGCCGGACAGCAGCTGAAGCCGCACCGCTGCGGGCGCGCCTTCCAGGATCGTGCGCATCCACTGCTCGGCGGATAGAGCGGACGGCTCGCAAACGTCGACGACGAATGCATCTTCATAGTCGACGCGGCCGAGCGTGCTCGCCGATCGGGTGCCGGGAGGCGGCGTGATCTGGCGGGCGACGGTTTGGGTGGTCGCACCGCGCTTCATCGAAGTCCCCGTTGAGAAGGAGCGGACCCGCTGCGGCGCTCCCGCCAGGCTCGACCTATGTCGCGCATCATCAGCGGGTAGACGATCAGGTGGCGAAACGGAGCAATCGCCGCCATATACGCGACACCGAGTGCGCCATTGGGTCGGACCAGAACCGCCATCTGTCCGCGAAATTGTCGCGAGCCTCCGGCCGCGTCGGGCACCCACCCGACATGCAGGACACCGTGCACCGTCCGGTTCGCGATCTCCATCGCGAACTCATCGTCGGTCAGGTACAGCGGGCTGAATGGAGACCCGTCTCTCGCGAGATCGGTTGGGGCGTGGCGCAAGTCGTCTGAAAGCCGGTCCCGCAGCGTCTCGACGCGGGCGCCCAGACCCGCGTCGGTCCGGTCGAGGCCGAGTACCCGGCCGAGGGCCCACCGAGCGGCGAACAGGGCCCGCACGACGGGAGAGGACTTTCCCGGATCGAACGTCGACCATAGGTCGACCAGTTGTCTGAAGTCGCCTTCACCACCGGGTGTGGGCAATGCCCACACATCGAGAACCTGAAAATCCTTGGCGAGATCGTGGATTCGCCACGGCCGCTGCGTGTGTTCGCTCTTGTCGAGTATCGCGGAACCAAGCATACAGTACTGTATGCTTGGTTGACCGCGGTGGTCAAGCCCTGTCGACTCGGCTGGAGGATCATGGTCGCCCAGACCCGCACGCCCCGTGGCACGTGGGTCGACGCCGGGCTGGAAGCGCTCGCGGCGGGCGGACCGGATGCGGTGCGGGTAGACATTCTCGCGAAATCGCTGCAAGTCACCCGTGGCGGCTTCTACCACCACTTCGACAGCAGGGGAGCCTTTCTCGAGGCGCTGCTGGAAGAGTGGGAGCACCGTAGCACCGACGAGGTTCTCGACCGGGTGGAGGCCGAAGGTGGAGATGCGCGGGACAAGGTGCGCAGGGCGGGCATGCTCACCTTCTCCAAGAAGCTGCTGCCGATTGACCTCGCGGTGCGCGACTGGGCGCGCCGCGACAAGTCGGTCGCCAAACGTCTGCGGCGCGTCGACAACCGGCGAATGGAGTACCTGCGCGCGCTGATCGGCACCTTCAGCGACGATGCCGACGATGTCGAGGCGCGCGCCATGCTCGCCTTCTCCCTGGCGATCGCCAACCACTTCATCGCAGCCGACCACGGGACAAGCAGTCGGCGCCACGTTCTTGAACGAGCTACGGAGCGTCTGCTGTCGGACTAGGTGTACTGCCCAGGCAGGTTGGTCAACCGCGTTATAGGCGGGACCTTCCCGATCGCCGAGTGTTGCCGGTGGTGATTGTAGGTGTGAAGCCAAGGTGCCAGAGCGGATCGGCGCTGGGCCTCG